>Ga0187886_1000387_pt1 | contig 54028 bp, 43 predicted proteins | sample June2016WEW_20_1_FD_133001 | JGI IMG/M metagenome (GOLD analysis project Ga0187886, IMG submission 133001) | Peatland microbial communities from SPRUCE experiment site at the Marcell Experimental Forest, Minnesota, USA - June2016WEW_20_150 | ecosystem: Environmental > Terrestrial > Soil >... | reverse complement strand
TTAATTCGCCTTTTGCGATTTAGAGGCATTTTTGGGCTTCGCGTCTGTTTTCGTGCTTCTTTCAGTGCCCACGCTTCTCGAACTGTGCCGGCGGCCCGAAGGTGTTGGCCTGTGCGCTGTGAACAGCTTATCGTCAACTCCCATGATTTTCCCTCCTCACCACGGCTGAGACTGGCCTATCAGAGAAGCCCGAATCGGACGCAAAAAGGCAAAAGAAGAATAAACACCATTTTTGACCAATTTAGGAACACGCATGCGCGCTCCTTCGCGCGAAAATAGGTTCAAATGCAAAGACGAGAAAAAAAGGATAGCGTCACTATCAAGTTAGGACAGGAAAAGTGAACAGTCAGCCACTTAAGCCGGACAACTGAGCCTAACAAACAAAGAAACCGCCCAGTTGTGAGTTCTTAGATGATGATTTTCATGGAAAAGTCAGCAGTCATAGTGATGATTAAAGTTGTGCGATAATATTAACGCGTCATAAATGTCTATTACACCGTCATAGTTCAGATCGGCACGTTGATCCCAATTGGAATCTCCATGCTTCGAGCCGAAGGCTGCTGAAAGGATGTTGGAGTCGTAGATATCCACAATGCCATCTGCGTTACAGTCGCCGCGACCACGGTAATCTACGGTGTTTTGGAATATTGCCATCAGTGCTGGTTGTTTTGGATAGCCACTCGTGTTCCATGCTTGCCAGAATTCTTGGAAGGTGTTGCACGGAGTTGTGTGCATTATGTTCCATATGTGTGTGAACCCGTCTGAGAATGTGTCGTAGCCATCATTGTGCGAGTCGTAGATGTCCAATAAGGCGCCTGCAACGCGACCCTCGACCTCATCACCGTTATCCCAGCCTGAAGTATACCAGGTTGGGGCTTCAAGATCAATTGATTTACCAGTCGTGGCGTTTATTCCAAGCACTAGATTCCCCTTGTTAAATACTGCTAACGGGAAGAAGTTGGCCCAGCCTTCAGCCCAAGCCGTTGTCGAATTGCTACGCAGATTGATGTAGTGTTGCAGCATTGATGGAGGAATGAATCCATAAAGACTATTCATGACGTGATGACCATACTCATGAAGGATTGTGTCAGGCCACCAACACGCCCAGTCAGGCAGGTCTATTGTCCCATTTGTCCAGTACTGTGGCCAATTTCCGTAAGGCCAACGAGCTGTCACCATCGGCGTCTCATAGCCCGTTTGCGTTTTTACGTAGTTCCACCCAGCCACAATACCACAGTGATAGGAAAAGACGATCCAAGCTCCGATCTGATCCTGAGGCACACCACTTAGCGAAAAGTCCACACGGGAACCATCTGTAACGTTGTACCATGTTCCCCAGCCAAAATCGTATATAGTGCCAGTACCGTCAGTTACTGCTACCGCCGAATTCCAAGTATAAATAAGTACCACTATGTCTAATCCGCCTCCATCTGCTGGATCTGAATTCAATATTAGACCAGAAGTGAAGTTCCCATTTGCATCTGTAAAGTATTCGTTGTTCCCATTTACATCAGTGAGTCTTCGAAGCCCGGCAGGATCTGCATCGAATATTCGGACTCTCCCAAACACAGTTGGTCTCAATGCTCCATTGTTATCCCAATATTCGTAATGACCATGGACAGTGATATATCCGGTTTGAATGTTCAAATTCGGCAATGTTCTTGGCCCAACGTTGAAAAATGTGGAACAAACAAATAGTACGATAACCAGGGGAATTGATTTTTTCTTCACTTTGTCCCCTTTTGCACTTTTTGTTCTTCTACGAATGTAAATTTTACTGTAATCGGGAAAAATGAGAAAAATCAAAGTGAACCAGTTGTGACATTGATGGGCAGCCCCGGCAGAAATGGCATCTGACCTGAAGGAGCAATGGGATTATGTGATACTTGAACATCATTCTCAAGAACTGATATCCATATTCTATCTATTGTAATATAGGTGAAGCCTTGCAGTGCCGGTGTAGACCAGGATACAGTTGCTGCTATCCGAGCATAACCGACTTCAACAGCCTTTATCCTTTGTGTGAAAATCATCGAGACATTGGCTTTTAAGTCACCATTCCACACGACCTTTGTGGTCGTTGTGTTTTCGCCAATAAAGTCAATTCCTGTTGGCCACTCGCTACTCACCTGCAACAAGTCAAATTCTACGACGACATTGGACGCGTCACATGTTGACGCAACAGCAACTGTTAAGTCACCTTCACTACCCACTCCCAGAGGTACTGTGAGATTAGAGATAAACGCCTGCACGTCAAAAGAGCCAGACGGCCATCCAGGAGGCAGCAGAGGGGGAGAACCAGAGCTAGAAGGTGTTGTTGCTTTTCTTGGCAAGGGCGCTAACACAATAGATGTGATAACCAGGCTTGCAACTATGATACCAGCCAGTCCAGAAATTCCCAGCTTCTTGCTTTCGCAGGTCACTCCTTATCACCGACCGTATAGTTTGCATTCGACTTATATAAAATAACGTTTTTATACATTTGTATAAAGAGTTATACACTATCTTTTTGACGCAACAAACGAAGTGTTTCATACCAGAAAATGGCCGAACCGATAACGGCCAGAACAAGCGCAAACACGCTGTAAAAGCTAACCTCTCCAAACCTCACAACGATGTAGAGCAGAAGGGTAGTAAACATCGTAGCGTAGAAGAGGTACCTTGGGAGCAGAAAAGGGCCGAACCTCATAAACTGCTTAAGAATACCCACCTTAACCTCTCTAACCAGGCAATATTCGCCATGTTCATTCTTGACCAACCCAAGTTCCTCCAACTTCTCAAGATGATAAGCCGCCAACCTCGGACTAGAAAAGTGTAAAGCCCTCTGCACTTCTCTAACACCCACAGTATTAGGTTCAGACTTCAACAAGTACCAATACACTTGAAGAGTCTTTCCTTTCAACTTCCCCTCAATCTCTTTCTCTTCCACCAACTGAACCATCCAGAATCGCTAGCTCTCCTCTATTCTTTGGTGTCACTAACTACTGTCACAAAAGCAAAATATATCAAACTTCCTCTAGTTTTGATCTGCCGCATAACAAAGCTTGAATACAGACGCTCTACTTGTGCGCATAGTTCGATTGTCTATGCGCGCGATTGTTTTCGATTGTTTCCGTCCGTTCTACCCTTCATAAACTGAAGTTCAAGCGCATTGGAGGTTTTGTATGCGGCCGTTGTACGTCGTGGTTCCCGCGCGTGAGCGGAGTCTGAGCAACAGACATCGTCGACTACTAGCTCCCGACCGACCCGCTGGACGACGTGAACTTGAAGAGGCTGTACGAACTGCAGAAGGATCCACGTTACAAAGACCCTTTGTGGTGCAGAGAGATCAAGACTTTTATGAAAATCAAACGGAAGGCGGAGCAAGAGGCGTTCAGCAGATACGGCCTACCATGCATCGTGGACGAGTACCTGCTGGACAACTCGAAGTGACAAAGTGAACCAGCGCCACTTGACACGCCCTTATCTTATACATTCAGGGAAAACGAAGGCCTTCTCGTCACGGCTTTCATGGCAGGGCACGCCTTTAGCGAAAGCATAAAATAACTGTGTATCTTTCTATCTGGGAGCATGTTGGAAGGAATGGACTGGAATGAGTGAGGAAGGCGGCTTCGGGATAGGCTTGGCTGAAAAATTCTTCGGCCTGATAATCTTTGTTGTGGGTCTTCTTGTTTTGTACTACACCGTCACAAGCGCGTCGACTTTGGGCGCGTTCACGGGTTTCTTCAGTTTTCTGTGCGTTGTCCTCGTGGTGGTAGGTCTAGTTTTGATGATAGCCAAGACGACTGAGTAGGCTATTCTCTTCTTTCAACAACTATCTTGCAGTTCGTGGCTAGAGCAGCTATGACGCCTAAGGCTGCAAGCCAAGGAGCAATGACGGCGCCGATGACTCCGACAGTGGCAGGTATTTCGAGAAGAACTTTCCCGTTCACGTCCTTGACGATTATCCTGGTCACGTTTCCTTCGTGAAGCAGCTCCTTAACCCTTTGAATGAGGGTGTCAGAAGAAACCGTGAACTCTTCTCGCGCGACTTTGGTGACCTTCGCCCCGCAAACGGTGCAGAACTTATCCTCATCGGTCAACTTCGCTCCACACTTCGAGCAGTACGGCAAACTCTGCACTCCTCAGATGAGCATTTATTAGGGTAATGGTTTATTAATTTTCAGCGAACAGTCAGAAAGCGGCTTGTTCGGCGCTGGTGCAGGAAGAAGATTAAAATGCCGATTCGTCAACCAATCGTGTGCGTTCTCGGACACGTTGACAGCGGCAAGACTTCTCTTCTGGATAAGATCCGTAAGACAAGCGTTCAGGCCCGCGAAGTCGGCGGAATCACTCAGCACATCGGCGCCAGCTTCTTCCCAGCTGAGACTCTAGCTCAGCTGGTGGGTTCCCAGCTCTCCGTAGTCAGGGGCGAAATAGAAATCCCGGGCCTACTCATCGTGGACACACCGGGACACGAGGTTTTCACGAACCTTCGCAGAAGAGGCGGCAGCGTCGCAGATATAGCCATTCTGGTAATCAACGTTCTCCGAGGCCTTGAAGCTCAAACCTACGAATGCATCGAGATTCTTAAGGCCCGGAAAACTCCGTTCATAGTCGCAGCGAATATGATTGACCGCATACCAGGCTGGAGGTCCCAGCCAGACACTCCCTTCTCTAAAACGTATCCGCTGCAAGACCCCTACGTCAGGGAGGACCTGGACAACAGAATATACGACATCATAGGCACATTTTCTCGGTTGGGGTTCAAAACAGACCGCTTCGACCACGTAAGAGAATTCACTACTACTGTAGCAGTAGTGCCGACTAGCGCCAAGACAGGCGAGGGCATAACCGAACTCATCATGGTGCTCATCGGACTTGCACAGCAGTACCTCAAGAAGCGTCTGCAGACCACTAAAGGCCCAGCAAAGGGCACGGTTCTAGAAGTGAAGGAGGAAACTGGACTCGGACTAACCCTCAACACCATAATCTACGACGGTGTGCTGCAGAAAGACGACCTGATCGTCGTAGGCGGCAAAGAAAAACCAATAGTAACACGGACACGTGCGATTCTTGTCCCCAAACCGCTGGACGAGATCAGAGACCCCAGGGACAAGTTCTCCTCGGTCGACTCTGTTTCTGCCGCGGCTGGAGTCAAGATAGTCGCGCCTGACCTTGAAGGAGTCTTAGCAGGCGCAACTCTGTATGGTGTTCCTAAAGGTGCCGAACCAGAAAAGTATGCCAGATTGATCACTGAGGAAATTGGAAAAATCAGAATCTCAACGGACATCGACGGAGTTGTCGTGAAGGCAGACACGCTTGGCTCACTTGAGGCGATTGCAGATATACTCAAGCAGAACAAGGTGCCCATCCGACTGGCAGATGTTGGAGACATATCGAAACGAGACGTTGTCGAAGCAGCCGTCGTGAAGGAACACGAACCCCTGTACGGCGCAATCCTAGCCTTCAACGTCAGAACCTTGCCCGACGCGGAAGAAGAAGCCAAAAACAGAGGCATAACGATCTTCGCAGACAGAATAATCTACCATGTGATAGAGAACTATCTTGCATGGTTCAAAGGAAAACGCGAAGCTGGACTCGAGGAAGACTTCGACGCCCTCGTCAAACCCGCCAAACTTAGAGTTATGGAAGGCTACGTGTTCCGAAGAGCCAAACCCGCCATATTCGGCGTCGAAATCCTCGCAGGAAACATCAAGTCCAAATACGGGCTCGTAAGAGCTGAAAACGGCGAAGAAATCGGCGAAATCCAGCAGATACAAGAAAAAGGAGAAGCCCTTTCAACCGCCGGACAAGGAATGCAGGTAGCAGTCTCAGTCGACAAACCCATTTTTGGAAGACATATATTCGAAAAAGACGTGCTGTACGTCAAAGTCCCTGAAAAGCACGCCAAAGCGCTGCAGGCAAAGTTCACAGAAAAGCTGACTCCAGAAGAGCTTGAAGCACTTGGCGAGTACGTCAACCTCATGAGAAAGAAAGTGCCCTTCTGGGGAGCATGAAGCACGTGTTCCTGACCCACAAAAACTAGTAAATGCACAGGATGCAAACCGTAGACTAACCGCAGACTAAACGTTGGACGAATGTTAGCCGCCGCTGACAGGTGGAACTATCGCAAGAATATCTCCGTCCGAAAGCTCAGTTTCCGTGCCTTTAGGGGAAGACACGCTTCTGCCGTTCACGAGAAACTGCAGGAAACCCTTAACCTCACGGGTCCTATGGTCACAAACGTACTCGTCAAAGGCTTTACCATACTTCTCACTCAACCGCTTGAGAACACGGTTCACTGTCACCTCTTCATCCTTTGGAAATTGTAAAGTTTCCTCTTTCTTGCCTGTGATCTCCCTGAGAATAGTGAAGAACCGCACTGAGACACGCAAGACTTGACCGCCTAGAAAAATGAAACAACAAGCCGAAATTTAAACCGTTGCACCGCAGAAAACACAAAACAACGTGTGCATGCACTGCGCAGTTTCGCCCGTGAACGGAGCAAATCTATTTACAGACGCAAACATGCAGAGGGAAGATTTATATTATTGAGCATTTTTGGTTATTTCCGATTAGTAGAATTCTAACCTTGAACGGAGGGTATGAATGGCATACTTAACGACAACAGCGTCGGGACAACCAGTCCTGATCCTGAAGGAAGGAACGTCACGGAACAGAGGTAAGGAAGCTCAGAGAAACAATATAATGGCCGCAAGAATAATCGGTGAAGTCTTGAAGACGACCTTGGGACCACGCGGCATGGACAAGATGCTCGTCGACAGCCTTGGAGACATCACCATAACAAACGACGGAGCCACGATACTGAACGAGATAGAAGTTGAGCACCCAGCAGCGAAGATGATGGTGGAAATCGCGAAAACTCAAGACGATATGGTGGGCGACGGAACGACAACCGCCGTCGTGTTGGCAGGGGAACTCCTCAAAAAGGCCGAAGAGCTCTTAGACCAGAACATCCACCCCACGATAATTGTCAGCGGCTATCGCAAGGCAGCCGAAAAGGCGATTGAAACGATAAACAACACGGCAATACTAGTCGACATAGAAGACCGTGCGACACTCAAAAAAGTCGCCGTGACATCGATGGCAAGCAAGGCTGTAGGCGCGGCGAAAGACCACTTTGCAGACATGGCAATCGACGCGGTGCTGCAGATAGTTGAAAAACGCGGAGAGAGAAACGTCGCCGACACAGACAATGTTCAAGTCACGAAGAAAACGGGAAAGAGCCTCTTCGAATCACAACTCGTCAAGGGCCTAGTGATAGACAAGGAAGTAGTCCACTCCGGCATGCCTAAACAAGTTGAAAGAGCAAAGATAGCGCTGCTGGACGCTGCACTCGAAATTGAGAAAACAGAGATCAGCGCTGAAATACGGATACGCGACCCAAACCAGATGAAAGCCTTCCTAGACCAAGAAAACAAGATGCTGCAAGACATGGTTGAAAAGATCAAAGCCTCAGGCGCAAACGTGGTTTTCTGCCAGAAAGGCATCGACGACATGGCGCAACACTTCCTCTCAAAAGAAGGAATACTCGCAGCAAGAAGAGTGAAACAGTCAGACATGGAAAAGCTGGCAAGAGCCACTGGCGGAAGAATAATCACAGACTTGACCGACTTGAAAGCCCACGATCTGGGGACAGCGGGCCTCGTGGAAGAACGCAAGCTCGGCGAAGACAAGATGATCTTCGTGGAGAAATGCAAAGACCCCCGCTCAGTCGCCATCATTATACGCGCTGGACTAGAAAGAATGGTCGACGAAGCCGAAAGAGCAATGACCGACGCGCTATCCGTGGTTTCAGACGTCATAGAAAACAACAAGATAGTCGCAGGCGGCGGCGCAGTGGAAGTCGAAATGGCCAAAGAACTCCGAAAGTACGCCACAAACGTGGGCGGAAGAGAACAGCTCGCCATAGAAGCCTTCGCTGACTCCATCGAAGTGATACCAAAGACCCTCGCTGAAAACGCGGGGCTCGAACCCATAGACGTAATCGTGGAACTTAGAGCAGCACACGAGAAAACAGACGGCCAACACAAAGGCGTAAACGTTTTCAATGGAAAAATCGAAAACATGCGCGACAAAGGCGTGGTCGAACCCCTAGTAGTGAAAGAGCAGGCAGTGAAGTCAGCCACAGAATCCGCTTCAATGATACTCCGCATAGACGACGTCATAGCGGCCACCAAGCCGAAGGAAGGACCAGGAGCAGGAAGACCACCCGGCGGCGAAATGCCCGAAGGCGAAGACTAAAAACATCCCCTAGTTTTTCTATACGTTCCAACCATTTTTCTCAACCACATACTGACTTTACACTGTGAGCTTCTTCGCGCGGCAACGGCAAGCCAGAGTCTGTGCAGATCCTTCTTAGTTTCAACACCTTGTCAATCAAGAAATCCTTCGCCACCTCCACAGGCAGAATAAACGTCACAGAACGATCAGCAACACTATAACCTAGAAGAACGAAAATATACTTCAAACGCAAGTAGTCTTGTCCAGTGCTCCGGTAGTATAGTCCGGTCAAACCTTGAAGGGATCATGTATAGCGGCCTCTCGACTCTGACAACTGGGAGAAAGCCGCGGACCCGGGTCCAAATCCCGGCCGGAGCACCACTCAAATCAGGCTTGCTTCTGGCTTATTTTTGCTAAGAAAGCTTGATCTGAGCACCTCTGAAAGCATGGTTAAGATTGGAGCGCGAGTTTACTGGTGAAAACATAACCCGCTTTTCTTGTTGACCGACGAGATCAATAAACTCAGAGAAGAAGGTGAGACGATAGATGGGACGTTCTGAGTTTAAGATGGAGAGCGCAAGCGCACTGGCGCTAAGTCAAGTGTCCTGATGCATATTAAAAGTGAATAAGAAAAAGGGGGAACGTGTTTGGAAATTGTTCTAGGTGTATTGGAGGTTTTGTATTCGGCTGTTGTAGGTGGTGGTTCCCCAGTAGAAGGTGGATGCTGTCCAGTTGTAGAGGCGGATGTAGGAGGCGAACGTGTAGTAGTACACCGTCCACGTTGCCGCTTGGAGGGTGGTGGCTTGAAGTTGTTCAGTTGTGAAGGTTGCGCACAGGTTCCAGCCTGACCCGCCGACTTGCACGTAGACGCGTATGACCAAGGAGTCTGTCTGCTGCAGGGCTGTTTGGGCCACTGAGACCGTGTTGCTTTGTAGGCCCGAGCCACTGCTCCTCCCCACCAGGGCCTTCGGCGTTCCCGTTTGACCGTCAAGGCTTATCTCCTGTTCAACGCCGTTTGAGTGTCGGACCCAAGCTCTTATGCCCCAAGAGGCCCCGTGTCCGCTTCCGCCTTGCGTGACGTAGGCGCTGCTGGTTGACTCCGGAATGTTCAGGACGTAGGCGCCTAGGCCGTTGACGGTTTGGGTGTCGCTGCGCATGTACCGCCCGTAGTAGACCGTTACGGAGCCGCTTGACACGCTACAGGCTATTGGCTCGGCCGTGCTGTTTCCCAGCTTGGCGTCTGTCAGTGTCAGAGAGGTGGTTCCCGGCTGCAACGCTTGGAATGTCAGCGTTACTATTGTCATAGATCCGTTGAATGACGACGCCGGGTAAGTGGCGGTCTGACCTTGCCAGTAGCGAGAATATGTGGCGTTGTAGTTGGCTTCCAAGCCCGGACCAAAGGTCTGCGTATTGTTCTGCCACTCCGTCGGAGTTTGGACAACGACGTTCGTGCAGTTAAGCACATTACTGTTCCAGTAGAGCTTGAACTCCCATCCGAATAAGTCGGTAGCACTGGTGACTTCTACGTTCACCGAGAATACCTCGCCCTTGAACATGTTGATCTGGCTTGGGTCCACGAGGACAACAGAGGCTCCGGCGGTGGCGGCTAACATTCCGCCCTTAGACGACATACGGCCTGATAGTAGATCGTTTATGTTCCAATTGAAATGTGACCCAAGTACGATTGCATCGTAGATATCGATTATCTGCAATCCCGTTACACTATCTGGACTGGTGATGAAATTGGCGTCGGGGTTGTATCCTGTCTGGTTTTCCAGTTTACCAAAAGAACCCGATAAGAGGCAAGCATCATATATGTCGACTATGCCGTCACCGTTAACGTCGCCTAACAGTACTTTGGCTTGAACCGTGTCGTTCGTGAGCTGGTTGTCCGAGGGGTTCATGTCGAAGACCGTGTCAATGAGCAGGTTTGCATAGCCGGTGATGCTGTAATTACCAGGGTTCAGGGTGTCCGTTTCGTTCCAAACAAAGGTGTGGTTATAACTCCCACCTAATCCTAGAATAGCGTCCGCCGTGCCTATGTTTCTGGTATCGCTTGCGTTGTTGACGTTTGTTCGGTTCAGGCCAACCTCAACGTTCAGCGCACCATCGTTATTGTCGGTTCGGCTTACTGTTACATTGTAGCTCATCGAAATGCTCTGACCGTCGTATCTCATCCCGTGATGATAGACTTGAAAAACAGAATAATGAGGCGGAACTGGATCGACACTGGTAACGCTTATACTGACTGGATATTGTGATGGGACGACGCCGGGATTCCATATGTATACAGAACCACCGTCTATTAAGACGTCTACTCCGATGGGCACGTATCCTGAGTCAAGTCTTTCCCACGTTGCAGCGTGGCTACTGCCGTCCAGACCCACCCAGTATTGCTCGTGGAAGTAGAAGTTGAAACTAGGCGTACCTCCAATCCCATCTGCATGGTTGACTTCCTCATAGTCTGTATAGTCAACATAAGCCGTATTGTTAATGAACCGAGTTAAGTTCAAGTAGTTTCCGCCAGTGGGCGCGTTTTGGGACCAGATCACTGTTCCGCCTTCGGAGAGAGTGAAAACTGCGGTGAGGTTTTGAACGGTGATGCTGACTGCATATGTAGACCCCATGGACAAGGTCATCTCGTTATGGTATAGTGTATCGTTCAGGGGATAATATGTAGCACCTCCCAAGGGACCGGTGGTCCACGAGTAAGTCAACCCCCATAGACCGTTGTAATAAGTATCAAATCCAATTTGATCGTAGCTACCGTTACTATCATAAGCTGAAAGCAGTATACCGTAGTTTTCATCTGAATTTGGCGCGGAGCTGGGAATGGTAATGCTTGTGTTGATGCTCCTAGCTTGCTGGGTACCAAATGACGAAGGGCAATTGCTCCCGCATTCCCAATTGGTTGAAGTATCCCCTACTCTTGGTGGTGACCAATGTGAGAAACTCGGATCTGCACGAACATGAACCATTAGTTGAGGCATAATAAGCGAGAATACAACGAGAAAGATAAAAACAACGATTTCTGGCCGCGTTTTCGTCATAATTTCATCCTCTTTTAACGGCCCATCTTTTCTTGCTTTCTAATACGAAAGCAAGTCAAATATATTTCTTTCGACTCACGCAGGCGAGTGGAACCCAATCCATTGCGAGGCTCTTTGCTCTTTAGAAGCCGCTCTGAAAAGACCTATCTGAGACCTTTGGGCTAGACTAAGGTACCTATGCGCGAATCTTAGCGCTGTGAGTTCTCGTCGAAAGCTCTGAATTAGATGTTTCAGCACATCATTCTCTGGATCTTTGGGAAATGTGCCATCTCGGGATTGGATTTTCAAGAACCAAGAGTCAAGCTTCTCTTTTTCGCATACTCACCAAGCAGTCCCGTGGCCATTGAAAGCGAGAATTAGCTCTGCGAAGCCTCCGGCTACCACCTTAGCAGTTGCGTTCTGCAAGGGGGCAGAGCCGTACGCGCCAACGACAGAGTAGACTCCAGGCGTTACTGTGAAGACTGAGCGACCATTATCATTAGTGCGGGTTGTACCGTTAAGAGATTCTGGGCCTGTTATCGTTACCGAAGCCCGTACAAAGCTTCCCCCGCTCTCACCCCAGTACCATGCAGAGAGGATTATGTGGCCCAGAGGTGGCGGTGAAGAAGAACCGAAGTTGAGGATCACTTCACCGTAGGTACCCGAATATGTTGCGTTTATGATTGCGGTCCTTGGAGTAGAAGAGGCGTACGTGCCAACCACATGGTACACTCCTGGCCACAGTCGAAACGCTAAGGGATTCTGCAGGTCTGTGCTTGTAGTGCCGTTTAGTGTCGTAGCATTGATCGATATAACATCAGCAAATCGAGGATTGGGAGGATCTGGTCCGGTTATCGTTACCGAAGCCTGTACAAAGCCGTCATCTTGGTATGCGAAAACGTATATGTAGGCTGCAGCAGATATCTCAAGATGACCGAGCCCCGGAGGATTAGGAGATTGTATAACAGGAAACGTAGTTTCTATCTGTACGGAGTCCTTAGGTTTGAACTCGTTATCTAAAGCAAAAGCTAGGCTGACAACTAGTAGCACGGTGAGCGCTGCAATCAGCAGCAGCTTCCTAAATGTCAGGTTCAACCTGCTCACCATAGTGGTATGTATTAAAAGAAGTAATTAAGTCTGACTATTGAACGGGTTTGTTCTAGTTCTTGAAGGCTAGCGCACAGCCTTGGAAAAAGAACAGTGCCAACCAGACTTGTTGTCGAGCCCATAGCAGACAACATTATGCCTACCTCCCGCTACCAGATGGAAGCAGAAAAGCTGAAGTAACGAGAACAGCTGCGTGCAGTACTACGTGAAAGAAGTTCGTTGGCAACAGCCACTTTCTGGTCTGTAGAAAGGGCCAAGAACCTCTAAACCTAAAGCAATAACGTGGTAAACGCCGTTCTCATCCTTCCTTGCAAGGCGCAAGCCCTCGAGTTTCCTTCAGGTGATGCAGGGCCAAGGAGGGACTGGACAGGCCGCAGCCGCGGTAGACATCTCTCACGGAGGCATCACCAGCCTTAAGCAGGAAAACGTAAACCCTCAGAGTGAGATACTCGCCACCAACACTCTCTTCTAAAGCCTCCTCAGGAGCTACGTCAACCAAGACAGAACACGACCAACCACAATTTAGTACATGACATCTAAAAAGCCTTTCACATCCCCCAACTTCAGCATAGGTTTCTTCCATTCACATGTTTTTCAGACCAGCAAACGCGCGCGTTGAAGGTTGTCTAGACTGGGATTTGATTGTGGCCCGAGAGAGATTCGAATTTGTCAAATAGCCTGCTAGGCAGATTTGCCGGTAAGATCGTGCTCCGATCTGAGCCTAAGCGCCACACTATAGGTCTAGGTTTCTAAATGACATATTCCTGATTTTCATGTTGCCAAGTTCAGTGTCCGCGTGAAGAGATCATCGGGCGCATCGGTTTTTAAGTCTGCTTTGCTTCTTAGTGGAGAATAAAAACTGTACGTGCGTGAAGCCGCCGTGGAAAGGAAGGAAACCTCTGAGGAGAAGAAGGCCGAGTCGGACCTGAAGCCTCTGTACGCAAGGTCGGTTGTTAATTCTGTAAGCGGCGGAATGGTGAACCCTTTTATGGGTGCTTACGCCGTGGACCTCGGCGCTTCGTCCTCGGACATGGGTTGGTTTCAATCCTCCACTAACATCTCGAACAATCTGATGCAGGTTTTCTGGGGAATAATGAGCGATAGAAGCAAACGCAGAGTGCCCTTTATCGTCTTCGGCGGACTGATCCTGTCATTCCTGTGGGTTCCCATGATATTCGTGACGAACGCAGGTCAACTCATCGTGCTTTTGGCAATCCAAGCGCTCTTAGGTTCGATGGCAACCCCAGCGTGGACGGCTCTGATAGGAGACCTGGTTCCGCATCTTAGACTGGGAAAGGAAAACGCGTCCATCAACTATTGGGCTTCAATAGGGGGGACAGTTGCCACTCTGGCCTCAGGCATCTTCATGATATATCTCCACGGAACAATCCAACAAGTCCTTCTCGTTCCACTTGTTGTTGCCACAATCTTCGGAGTAGCATCATCATTAGTCATGCTGAAAATAAAGGAGAAAGGCAACGGTGCCAGATTGGACTTGAAACGAAACGTGACCACGGACGTGTTCGACGTTTTGAAGTCTGCCAGGAAGACACCCAGCTTCGTAAGGTACTGTTACGCAGAAGGAGTGTTCAACTTTTCCATGTCCATCGCTTGGCCACTCTTCTCGATTACTCAGATCAGAATCTTGAACGCTTCCTGGCTTCAAATAGCCCTGCTGAGCGTGGTTCAAACAGTCATAACCATAATCTTCCAAGGCTGGGCTGGACGACTTGCAGACACTGTTGGAAGAAAGCCATTGATGGTGTTCTTCAGGTTCAGCCTCGTAACCGTGCCTCTAGCGTACGCACTGTTTCCAAGTGTCAACTCACTCATAATCGTAGGCGCCTTCTGGGGCTTCTCCCAAGCTCTGGGATCAGCATCGATAACAGCCTATCTGATTGATGTCTCCCCGCAAGAATCTCGCGGAAGCTTCACAGCAGTATTCAACCTCATCATGGGCATAGTGACTTTTTTCGGCTCGCTCATCGGGGGATACTTATCGGACTACATGACGGGCTTGTTCGGCTTGGTTGCAGGGCTGCAGATCGTTTATTTCATCTCAACTGTGGGCAGAGGGATAGGTGCCGCGCTATACTTCAAACTCGAAGAAACCTTGCGACGATGAAAGCTATGCCTTGAAATGTTGGTACCCCATTGATTGAATGATGTGCGCGCGCCCACATGATTCCAAGCCTGGCTGGAGCATCACTAAACGCAGGGATTCTGCAGACTTATTTCGGTCATGAAAGCATGGTTTGAGCCTTTACGAAAGCATGGCTAAAATTGGAGCGCGAATTTTCCGGCAAAAAGTGTGGACACGATGCTCCAATGATTTGACTTGTGACGAACGACTAGTCGATCTTGTAGTTTGCTTTCCCTTTTTCATTTATGGCAGGCATGGTTATGAGGAATCGGACTCCTTCGCCGGGTTGACCTGTTTCCTGTACTGCCCAGCCATAGACTTCCATCATTTTCCTGGTGAGATACAGGCCGTAACCGGTGCCTTTTCCGATTCCTTCCTTGAAAAGGTCGAGTTTCTCATCAAGAGTTATGCCCACGCCGTCATCTTCATAAACGAGTCTAAGTTGGTCTTCGCTTTTCTCGTAACAAATTCTGATTCGGGTAATCTTCTTCCCGTACTTCAATGAATTATCGACAAGATTGTAGAAAAGCTCTCTTAAGAGAGAGTCAGCCAGAAGCTGTAAACCATGACACTCGTTCGTCACTTTTACGCCGTGCAGGTCGGAAAAGAGCGAAACAGCCTCGTTAATGGTTTTCTCTACACCTACGTACACTAACTCTTCAGCACCCAACATCTCGTAAGCTCTTGCAAAATCGAAAATCCTCACCGCTTGCTGAACAGCTGTTTCTATCCCCGCGAGATATTCCAGGACTTCACTGTTTGCAGGCAGCTTCTTCTTCGCCAAGTAGGCGTTCCCCACAACTGCGGAGAGCTTGTTTCGAACATCATGCCGACTCAACCTGCCGACAACGCGCAGTTTTTCGTTCATCGTTTCCAGCCTTTTCAGCGTCTCTCTCAACCCTTCCTCCGCCTTCTTCAGCTGAGAAATGTCCTTGTAAACCGCTGTGTGGCTTATGACTTGACCTTCAACGACTATGGGAGCCGTCGAAAAGGCAACCGGAATCAGAGTCCCATCTTTCCTTTTTCTAACGGTGTCCTCATGATACGTCTCTCCCTTACTAGCCCTTTCGTCGAACATTCTGGCCTGTTCCATTCTGTCCATTGGCACTATCGTGTCGTTGACGTGTTTGCCCCTGACCTCGGCTAGAGAATACCCGAAGAGCTTGGTGAAACGCGGATTGATCTCTAAGATGTGAAAGCTTGAATCCATATAGACCATTGCCTCAGGATTGTCCATGAACAGTTTCTCAAACTTCTGTTGACTCTCCCGAATTTCCTGCGCGTAGGCTTCCAGATTCTTAGAATATTCCAGTTTGATCATTGCAGTGGCAGCGTGCGACGCCAAGATTTCAAGGAGTTCCTGATCTTTTTCGTTGAAAGCATTCCATTCATTGCTTTCCACGTTTAGAACTCCAAGAACTTCGTTCCCAACCTTTATGGGCACGGCGAGTTCTGAGTGAATGTTTTCTCCGAATTTGACATAAGCCTCCTCTTCACTGGTATCTCGAACGAGAATAGTCTCACCTGTCTTTGCCACTTTAACCGTCACACCTCTGTCCCCATCCATTGGCAGGGTGACTGTGAAGTCCTTGGAGCGTCCTCGATTTTCCACTAGGCGGAGATTTTTTCCTTCTATTACGAGAAAGTCGGCGAATTTGAATCCCAGAGTTTTCTGTGCAGCGTCTAGGGCCAGCTCGCAGATTTCTTGCACGCTGTTTGCCATGTTTAGACTCTGACTGTAGTTGTTCAAAGCTGAAAGGCTTCTTTCATAATGTTTCCTTTCTGTAATGTCCCTGTACAACCCCACAGTTCCGATTGTTTTGTCTTCAAACGTGATGGGAGCAACGGAAATCGACACCGGAACCAGGGATCCGTCTTTCCTCTTTCTAACGGTTTCGTGATAAAGACATCCTTCTAAGGACGCTCTGTCCAGCATTTCTGCCTCTTCAATCTTATCGTTCTGCACTACAACATCGTTAACGTTTTTTCCCTTAACCTCATCTAATGAGTAACCAAAGAGATCCGTGAATCGCGGGTTGATGTCTGAAATGCAGGAATTTGGGTCTGTGTAAACAGCCGCTTCAGGACTATCCATGAACAGTTGTTTGAACTTCTCCTGGTTCTCCCGCAACGCTCGTTCGACTTTTTTGCGTTCGGTGATGTCGACGAAGCTTTCCACCATATACTTGTGGCCTTTCCAGGTCATCGTCACAACAGTCTTAAGAATCGGAATTCTCCCGCCGTCAGCTCTTAACAACACGCGTTCTGACTTGTCTAACGCCTGACCCAAATCAGTAATTGGACATTCTCCCTTTTCAGCTGGACAGACAAAGTTGTGGCACACTCTTCCGATGACATCCTCCCTCGAAGCGCCTATCGCTTCCAGTGCATTGGAATTCACGTCCATGATCTCATGCGTCTCTGCATCTATGACTAGAACCCCTGTGAAGATGGAAGACAGTATTGCTTTCAAATAGTCTTCACTCGCTCGCAGCGCCTCCTCTCTTTTTCTGCCCTGAACGACTTGGAATACGCTGTGCGCCAGTTCACCGTACACTGTTTCTGGATCGCCTACTTTGTCGAAATATCGGTCTGCGCCAAGGTTCAACGCCTTGATCGCAACTTCCTCTCTGCCTTGCCCAGTGAAAATGATGAATGGAATGTCGTTTCCAGCGTCCCGCAGGTCTTTCAGAAACTCGAGACCGTCTTTCCTCGGCATCGCGTAGTCGCAAATGACCACGTCGTACCTCTCGTTCTTCATTTTTTCGACAGCTGCATCAACAGATAATGCAGTGTCCACCCGAAGTTTGCCCTGCAGCTCCAGACACTCCTTGGCGACCTTCAAACAGCAAGAATCATCGTCCACATGTAAAACATGCACGCGCTTCGCATCAGTCAGATTCAGGAGTACTCCAGTTGAATCAACTTTCTGTTGGATAGTTGGCTCCGTCATCAGCACCGATTTTCCTATTCGCATACATAAGGAATATCGAACACGTTTCTTAGGAAACACGTTGCATAAGACAGTTGTGAATACAGAATCAATAATTGAAAGAAAGACGATTGGCGACTCATCTGATACTTTGCTGCAACTCTTCTGAATGAAAAGCAAGCGATGAATCGAGAAGACTAGGCCGCGCTAGGTTGCGGATGAATCGTATGTCTTAATCTTCCCTTTCACACTCGTGAGAAAACTTTAATTCTCTGACGGTTTTTTGTGATAAAGAAACAGAGGAAGAATATTGGCCGGACTTGGTCAACTGAAGCTTGCAATGGGAACAAGCATATTTTTGGTGGCCTTCATTTTCGCCACGTTCCTAGCAGCAATAATGTTTATCGTCCAATTGTTCGTCGCGGACATAGGTCTATCCATTTGGCTAATCCTCATTTTGGCTCTTCCAATCGTTTTCATCCTGTTTCAGTACCTCATCGGACCAGCTCTTGTCAGAATGTCAACCCACCTGCAATACTTGAAGCCTGGTGAAAACCCTTGGCTTGAATCCACAGTAAAGGAACTGGCAGACAAGAGCAGAATACCGATGCCGAAACTCGCCGTAGTGCCCGACAAAACGCCCAACGCGTTTGTGTTCGGAAGAACATCGAGCAGCGCAACCCTCGCGGTCCACGAAGGACTACTTAAAGACCTGAACGAAAACGAGGTTAAAGGCGTAATCGGACACGAACTAGGACACTTGAAACACAAGGATTACATCGTCATGACGGTGCTTTCAGCACTGCCGCTAGTCGCCTATCTTATCGCAAGAGGAACAACAGAAGCAGCGTTGATATCAGGAAGGTCAAGACAAAAAAACGAAGGCGACGTAGGAGCAGCTTTGATCGTAGTCGGAATCCTTTCCTACGTAGTCTACATAGTCTCACTGCTCTGCGTAATGAGACTTAGCAGACTGCGAGAACACTACGCAGACGCCTACTCAGCCTACGTGACAAAGGCACCTAGAAACCTTGAAAGCGCCCTGACGAAGATCACGTACGGACTCTCACTTTCACCAAAAGCACCGTCCGGCGTAAGAGCCTTCTACATAAGTGACCCCTCGCTGGCCAAACAAGAGATGCAGGAGATAGCGGACAAGAAAGAAGAGTACGACCTGGACCATGACGGAGTCTTGGACGAAAAAGAATTGGAACTTGCAATGGAAAAAGAAGCGAAATCCACTTGGAGGACAATAAACAGCTGGTTCTCAACGCATCCGCCAACCTTCAGGCGGATAATGCTGCTACGCGAAATAGACGAAGAGATGCAAAGCGGAAAATACACAGCTGACCACATCTACATGCACGTCTAGCAAGAGAAGAATCACTTAGCGCGGGCATCAGAAATCGAAAAGTTCATCTCTTTATCAGAAAGCCTTCAGAGTTCTTCGCTTCTTGCTCGCCCTGTGAAATCTCTGTTTCCCTCAACGCCCTTGCTCGTCCTCTGGTAGAGGATTTATACGGGTTTCCTCAATTATCTATCACTTCACATCAGACCTTGAAGGTGAGTTGAGAGTTGAAAGTCAAGCTCCTCCGTTGCACAGCAGATGCGGAGCTACTGTGCGGAACCGCAGCGCTAACGACGATAAAAAGTGAAAAACCCTCAGAGATTCTTGAAAAAATGGATTACGAAACGGCTAAACAAAAAATCAGGAAAGTAACAGGCTACGGACACGCCTCAGTCATCGAACACGCATCCTTCACGTTCAGTGTCGAGGACGTTTCAAGAGGCATGACACATCAGCTGGTCAGACACCGCATAGCCTCGTACTCGCAGCAGAGCCAGCGCTACGTGACCTATGACACGTTGGAAAAGTATGTAACGCCTCCCAGCATCGCTTGCAGCCCGCAAGCAAAAAAGGCCTTCGTTGACGCGTTGGAGAACATTTCTGAAGCGTACCGCAAGCTCTTGAAGATGGGAATTCCGAAGGAAGACGCAAGGTTCATTCTCCCAAACGCTGCCAAAACCAACATAGTCGTGACGATGAACGCCAGAGAACTGCGTCACTTCTTCAACCTAAGATGCTGCGCTCGCGCACAGTGGGAGATCAGAGAAGTCGCCGTTGAAATGCTAAAACAAGCAAAGAAAGCTGCACCTGCATTGTTCGAAAACTGCGGACCGACCTGCGTTGAGCTGGGCTGCTGCACCGAAGGAAAGATGAAGCCGGCAGAGTGCAACGTTTCGGAAATAAGAGAGAAGTTCAAACGTTTGTAAGCGGGCAAGTTCTGGTTCTGAACACAGACGCGATACGAATGACCGGCTACAGGGTTCTACCAGTTGTCACAAAATATTGGAAACCGGGACAAGACTACTTGGAAGAGATACTTAGATCTGTCAGAGGAAGGATAGCTGATGACGACTTCATCGTCGTCTCAGAGAAGGCAATCTCAACAGCTCGGAACACCATAGTGGACGAAAACCAAGTGGAACCAAGCTTAAGTGCAAGGTTTATCGCCGCATTTTGGATGCGCATAGTCTGGGGCTACTTTCTAGGAGCGCTGTGTCATCTTGGAAGAGCCCTGCTTCAGCATATCCGAGAATATCCAGCGGAGATGGGCAGTCGTCACAAGCAGGTTGCGCTTCAACATGCAGGTTTGCTGCAGACTCTCATGTTCGGGTCTGAAGGCGGTATCGATGGCAGTAACTTGCCGTACGCTTACGTCAGCCTGCCCTTAAACGATGCTAACACAATAGCTGAGACGATACGCGAGCGAGTATGGCTCGGACTGCAGAAAAAAGTGGTCGTCATGATCGTTGACACTGACAAGACATATTCTCTGAAATGTTTCCATTTTACGCCACGTCCAAGACCGATTGAAGGCATACATTGTTTCGGAGGGTTCATAGTGTACGTTGCGGGGCGGTTCTTCAAGCTCAAGAAGAGAGCAACGCCTTTGGCCGTTTCTGGGCGAAAGCTCAGGGTTGAAGAAGCTTTGGAAATTGCCGAATTGGCAAATCGTTCCAGAGGCTTCGGCGCTGGACGAACCGTGTGGGACATGGCTAGAAACTTCAAAGTGGCTTTGACTGATGTGAGCTGGGAAATGCTTCAGACAGTAAGACATAAACCCATAGTTATTGTTAGAAGCAAGCGCTAGGAAGCGGAGGGTGAAAACGTCGATGGAAGAGGAAACGAAAGCACTGAAAGCTTTTTTTAACCCCCGCTCCGTCGCAATCGTGGGAGCTACCAAGAAAGTAGAAAAAGCAGGACAGATCATATTCAAGAATTTTGTTGAGAACAAGACCAGACAGGTTTTCAAGGGCGAATTGTACGCGGTTAACCCAAACGAAAAATCGATACTAGGCATCAAATGTTTCCCGAACTTGAGCAAGATCCCAGGAGACCTTGAGCTGGTTGTCATTGTTGTCCCAGCAAGCGCTGTGCCCCAGATCATGAAGGAAGCGGCTGACAAGAAGGTCAAAGCGGCCGTCATCATCAGCGCTGGTTTCGCCGAGGTGGGAAATCGTGAGCTCGAAAGTGAAGTTGCAGCCATAGCTAAGGAGGCTGGAATTCGGGTTCTCGGGCCCAACTGTCTCGGCGTGTACGATTCCAGAACAGGAGTCGACATGCTTTTCCTGCCAGAAACAAAGGTTCTTTCAACTGGAGACGAGGTTGTCGCGACACCGCGCCCCTTGCCTGGAAACATAGCGATCGTCAGTCAGAGCGGTGCTTTCGGCGCAGCGGCCCTTGACTATTTGGCAGGTTTACACACGGGAGCCAGCAAATTCGTGAGTTTCGGCAACAAGATCGACGTGGACGAGGCGGAGATGCTTCGCTATTTGTTTCACGACAAAGAAACAACCGTGGTGCTCCTCTACGTTGAGGACATAAAGCATGGCAGAAGGTTTCTTGAAGCAGCGGAAGAAATAACTAGGAAAAAACCTGTCGTTGCCATAAAATCTGGAAGAACAGAGGCTGGTGCACGAGCTGCAGCCTCGCACACAGGCGCCATAGCCGGGTCGGACAGAATCTATGATGCTGCATTCCAGCAGACGGGCATTCTCAGGGCAAGGGATATGGATGAGTTCTTCCACGCTGGAAAGGCGTTGTCGATGCAGATGCCTGCCAAAGGACAGAACGTTGCGGTAATCACGGATGCAGGAGGTCCGGGCATAATGGCGGTTGACGAATGCGGAGCAGTGGGGTTGAACGTCAAACGCTTCTCAGAAGGAACGGTTGCAAAGTTTGAGAAGTTGAAGATTGAAGGTAAGCTTCCGAAGTTTGCAACAAACCTCAACCCCGTGGACGTGACGGGTTCAGGCACGTCGGAGATGTTTGAACTTGCAACAGAAATCGTCTTCCAAGACCCAGATATCCACGGCATAATAATGATGGGCCTGCACCAAACTCCCGCTCTGAGAGAAGACTACATCGACAGAGTCGCAAAAGTCGCAGGCAACTATGAAAAGCCGATGGTTGCGTGCGACATCGGCGAGACGGAAATGGCCCTGAGCATACGCCTAAGGTTTGACGGGTTAGGTGTTCCAGCTTATTCATCACCGGAAGACGCTGCAAGAGCGATGAACGCTCTTGTGAGGTACGGACTCTACCTGCAGAAGAAGGGCTATCTTGAAGAGTACATCAAGAACTTCTTGGAGAACAAACGAAGGAAGCAGGTTAAAACGTGACCTTAACCTCAACCGAGCTGCCATCGACGAGATGAAGCCTTTCTCTCAGGTTTGTTGATGAAATCACTTCAACGACATCCTCTGGGTAACCGGGAACTTCCGGGATGACAACTGCACACTTCACTTTCATTATGCTTGCCTCGAAGATTCTTCCACGGCAATAGCCAGGAGCAGGCAAGATTTCCGCCCCTCTCGCTTTCATCAAGGCTTTCTTCATTTTGGTGCTCTTCCCATCAAGCCTTATGTTCAACGTTCCGGAATAGAGCGTGAAACCCAACTTTTCTTCTATCTGTTCTCTAGCCCACGAAAGGTTCACGAATTCTGCTCCCTCACCCTTCCCCGAGAAAACTCTTCCCTTCAGACATAGCGTCTTCAAGCAATCAAGACTCCTGCCTCACGTTTAGATGTTGAAAGAAAAACCGGGGGCAAAAAAGGGTCTATTTTTGCTCTTTCAGCCAAACCGCAACTTTCTTGATCAACGCGTTAGATGTCATGTCGACAACGGGCACGATCATTTTTTCTCGCGTCTCGATCACCGACTGATACTTAGGCATAAAGGAATAGCCGAGGAAAGTCCAGTAGACGCGTCCCCTTTCAACCAGCATTTTCGCGGTGACCTCTGTTGATGCTGGCAGGGGAAAGTAGAGAAAAATCACGCCTTCAGCCCAGTACAGGCCCGCAGCTTTGCCGCCGGCGATTATAGACGCAAACCTCGCTATCTCATCAGCGCTCGCGAAGTAATCCTTCTCCATGATCACGATTTCCTTGAAAGGCTCGTATTTCACTGCCACTTCGTCTTCACTCATAACGTTCACCGTTCTCTTGTGTTGTCTAACTGGTTTAAGTTCCATTTTAATCTTGTCTTTCCAGAAAAAGTTATACAGCAGACGTCTGTTAAAGCCTTAAACCAAACAGAGTGTTGAAGGAGAAATTGTAGCTTGCCAGAAGTTCGTGTCGCGCTGGTGGGTGTGGGCAATTCTGCGTCGGCTCTCATTCAAGGAGTCCAGTATTACAAGAACGCAGAGGAAAATACGAACGTGCCAGGCTTGATGCACGTTAATTTTGGCCCGTACCACATAAGGGACGTGAAGTTCGTCGCGGCGTTTGAAGTGAACAAGGACAAGATCGGAAAAGACTTGTCTGAAGCCATTTTTACCGCGCCGAACTGCTGCGAGAAATTTGCAGACGTGCCCACCTTGGACGTCAAAGTTACGGGAGGCCCAGTTCTCGACGGGGCGGCTGAACACATGAAGAAGGTGTTCAACGTCTACAAGAACGAAGTTGGCCCCGAGCACGTCGTCGACGTTTTGAAGGAGTCCAAGGCGCAGATACTCGTGAACTATCTGCCCGTGGGAAGCCGGAAGGCCGCTCGATTTTACGCTCAATCAGCCCTGGACGCTGGCTGCGCCTTCATCAACTGCATGCCCGAGTTCATCGCTTCGGACGGTTCATGGAGCAAAAAGTTTGAGGAAAGAGAACTCCCGATCGCCGGGGACGACATCAAGAGCCAGTTAGGAGCCACCATCCTGCACCGAAGCATCGCCAAACTGTGCGTGGACAGAGGCGTGATCATCGATGAGACCTATCAGCTGAACCTCGGAGGAGACACGGACTTCCTGAACATGACCGTCGAGGAACGTTTGAAGACTAAAAGAATCAGCAAGACCGAAGCCGTCACGAGCATGGTCCCGTACGACCTGCCCACCCGTATAGGACCCTCAGATTACGTGCCGTTCCTGCGAAACAAGAAGATCTGCTACTTGTGGCTGAAGGGAAGAAAATTCGGCGACAGACCCTTGACCGTGTCTGTTAAGCTTGAGGTTGAAGACTCACCGAACAGTGCGGGAGTCGTGATCGACATAATACGAGCGGTCAAAATAGCGCTGGACCGCAAGATCGGCGGAGCATTGTTGAGCATATCCTCGTACGCCTTCAAACACCCTCCGATCCAGGTTCCAGACGCGATGGCTAAGCAGGCTGTTGAAGAATTCATTCAAGGGAAGAGAGTACGCTAAGAGCCTTCAAGAATACGTAACACCACGGTTCTTGAAAAAAAAGTCAACATGGCAATGGACAGATGACTTCGTTCAATACGATAAGAAATCCCGCCTGAGAACGCGTCGGCAGCCTTTAATGCAGAAAAAACCTGGAGAGGCGGGGGGTAAGCGTGTTAGACGAGTAAAAACACGAAACAGGGCATGTTAAGGCCTCTTTCAAAACGCTTTTTAGGCATGGCCTGCCAGTCTTGCGCATGGCAGCTAAAGCGATCAGTTCTTTCAACGCGTTCCTGATGCTGTGCTTGATCACCTTCTGGGGAAGCTCCTTCGTCGTCGTAAAGATAACACTTCTTGAAGGGTTCACACCGATTTCAATCGCAACCTTCAGGTTTCTCCTCGCGAGCGCCATGTTTCTAGCAGCGCTTCTGCTCAACAAACGCGTTAACCGCAACTACGCGCTGCGCGTTGAAATCAAAGACTTGCCAAAGCTGCTTCTCCTCGGGCTCACAGGCGTCACCTTCTTCTTCACGATACAGTACACGGGCATACAGATGGCAAGCGCCTCGATGGCCGCAATCTTAGTCTGTCTTCTCTCGCCGATCCTGATCACCATCTTCTCCGCACGAATGCTCGAAGAACATCTGGCACGAAGACAAGTTCTCGGAATCGGAATAGCCGCAGCTGGAACGCTCACCGTCATCGCGGGAAGCTCCCTTAGCCTCGAGAGCAACTCGAGCTTCTTCGCTGGAACCCTGATCCTGCTCTCTACACCTCTGCTCTGGGCAACGTACACCGTAATCGGAAAAAAGATGATGGAGAAATATAGCCCCTTTCTCGTCTCAGCCTACGTGAACATACTCGGCGGCGTGTGTCTAATCCCCTTTGCCACAGCTGAAAACTCCATAAGTAGAATAACGACAATGAGCCTTCAAGTCTGGTCAGCAATCCTTTATCTGGCCTTCACCTGTTCGCTGTTTGGATATTCCATCTGGCTTCACGTAGCCAACCAAGTCAAGGCGGCAGTGGTCAGCTCATTCATGTTCGCAGAACCGTTGATAACGGTCATGTTCGCAACCAGGTTTGCAGGAGAAACGGTGACGCTGTTCACGGCGGCAGGCGGCTTCCTGATTTTCATCGGTGTCTACTTGGTCTCTAGGAAGCAAACAGTGCTGAATCGTAGCCGAGCACTGCAAGGATCTTCCTCGGGTTAAAAACGCTGAACGCTGCCCTCCTCAGATTCTTCCCCATCCTTGGAATCAAACCGGCAGCATCCGTGCCCACCTTGCACAAGACCGCATGTTCAAACATCCCTAAGGACTCGACTTTGACGATGTCACGGTTGAACTCTGCTCTTCTTATGGCCGAATCGACTTCACCGTAGGAAGCTCCGAGAATCAGCAGCCTGTCGAGCAGGGAACGCGTCCAACCTGCGTACTGTTCCTGCTGCTTCTCTGAGAGCTCAGCTTCAATGTACCTTGCCTCGAAGTCAGCATTTGTAACTCTGATGTGCAACGGTAGGTTTTCACAGAAACCAAAAAGCTCAACCATCTTACCGAGTGCAATCTTCCGTCCATCACCCAGCTGGGCCTGCAGTTGATGTAACGGAACGGCAGCGTCAACGCGGCTTGGCGAAGAAACTCCTACGTCAACCCAGAGCTCGTTATTGCTTTTCGATGGGCTTGTAACATATCCTTTGAGCGTTGAATATTTCCTGATGTTTTCTAAGTCTGCTGGGCGAAGCCCGATGTTGTTAGCCAGATAGCGGACGGCCACGTTCTCGTCTTCGCCGGAAATCGACACGTGAACCCACCCGAGTGAATCGGTTCCGACCATGCTGGTCTCAACCTTCAACCCCCTCAACAAAGACCTCAAGTTTCCGTCAACTTGGTCTAACTGAGATTTGTTGTAGATTCTGGTAAGAAGGGTTACGGAAGGCAATCGCAGTCGCCGACTAGAGCCAACATTTCCTCGTGCAGTTTCCATATTCTCTCAATGGCGGCCGGCGGCAACTCCTGTGAAAGCTGGTCAATCGTTTTCTCTATCGGAACGCGACGTGAACCTTCAATGAGTTTGTCTGAGTAGCAGACGATTTTTTCTTCAAGCGTCTGAGCAACGTACACGTCCTTGGGCCACCCGAGTTTCTTTGCCTCTCTGGCCGTTATCCCGCCGCCCACGTGCTTCTTGATAATTGATACAACCTGCTCCGGAAGGCCCAAGGACCTTGCGACTTCTGCCCCGATTACTGCGTGATGGACACTGTGCGTCTTGCCTCGTCCAATGTCATGCAAGAGTCCTCCGACCTCGACGAGTTCCAGATCAACATGAGAACCGTTTTTCTGGCATGCTTCAGCGATCTCGCAGGCAAGCTCAGAGACTTTTTCAGCGTGTCTTATAACGTTCCCGTGGCATCCGTTCTGCCTGAGTAACTGCAGTGCTTCTTCTCTCGTAGGGAGCTTTTCACTCACCAAGCTCCTTCCTTAGTGTTTCGACCCTCTTTCCAAGCGCTTCAAGGATCTTGTCGTTGTCGTAGTGCATCAACGGTTTTCCGCATGTTGGGCACTTGAAAACAAGTTCCACAGCCTCTTCAAACGGGATCCGCTTACATCCAGGCGTGTAGCAATAGTAGAAATCATGGTTTTTCTCAAACTCCAGTCGCACGTTGAGTTTTTCAAGAACCCGACGTTTTTGGCTCTGTATGAAACCTTCTAGCTGGTCTGACTGTAGTCTCCAATGAAAAATGAACCAGCCAGTCTTCGGGTCGCGTGTTCGTCTCAAGCTCACGAGAGAATGGTCATAAAGCTTGTAGAGGATCTTGCGCACCGAGTTCAGTCTTATGCCCGTCTTGCTTGCTATCTCATCGTCTGTTGTTTCCCCTGCGTTTTTGAGGATTTCAATGAGCTTGATGGCGTCCTCCTCGCCTAGGGCTTGTGCAACTCTCGTCAGTGTTGCGTCGTTTATGTTGGACAATATAGTGCTCCTTTTGTTTCCCCTCTTCAACGCTGGTTTCTACATTGTATATTGTGCATGGTTCGACCTTAAATCTCTTTAGAAAAAGGGCAGAATCACACCATCTGTTCATTCACGATCTTCTTTCCCCTTGCTTGAGGAATGATCTTGAAGTGCGCGTTCTCGAACCTTCTCGTCAGTTCCTTTCCGTCGAAGAAACGATCAAGGAAAACCGCCAAACTTGCACATTCCGAATGCGGCTGGTTTCCGACTGCCACGTTGAAGTCTGCCACAGCTTCGCAGAAGAATTCACCAGGCACTTTCTGGCTTCCAACGATGACCAAAACGTCCTTTCCTGATGTCTTGATCTTCTCTATCGCATCGCTAGTTTCAACGTTTTCTCCATAAGCCGTCAGATGGACAACCAGACCGCCTTTGACTCTCCAACCGTGAACAGCTCTCTTCCAAGGAGTTCCCATCTCGAAAAAGAAGGGGCCTCCCCATTCTCGAGTGACTTTTTCAATCGAGTCCTTGATCTTGGGGTCGTTTGTGTCTGAAAGTATTAGGCCAGCAGCTCCGAAAGCCCTGGCTGCCAGCGCAACGTGCGATGTTAGCCTTGCGTCTCTCTGCGGTCTGTGACCCCATCTCAGAACAACTACTTGAGGCATGTTCTCCCCTTTTTCAGATTTTCTCCATTTTCCCGCTGAATTCTTTCGCTACGCGATTCCTCACCTTTTCAGCGAAGGATGGGCTTGCTTCAAAAACCACGTGCACCGAGTTTGCCGTGTAATCTGCCGCTTGCACGTCAGCGTTTTTGAAGAGCCAGGCCATGAAGGACATCGTTTCCTTCGTTACCGGTATCGTGAATGAGGCTCTCACATAGTCCATAAATCTGTTCAGTATTTCTTGTTCCAAGTGCTCGATGTTTGTTCCGTACAACGCTGATAGGGGCACCAGCGTTTTGGCTCTATCCCTGAGGTTTTCGATCTTCTGCTGGATGTCCGCGTTCGAGACCAAGTCGACCTTGTTCAGCACGACTATCGTTGGTATGCCTCCTGCTCCGATGCGCTCTATCGTCTCCATACATGTTGAAAGTTTCTTTTCCATAGTGCTCATCGCTTCGCTTGCGTCTACCACCAGAAGTATGAGGTCAGAGTAGATTGTTTCTTCAAGAGTTGAACGGAAAGCCTCTATGAGTGTTAACGGCAACCGGTCTATAAAGCCCACAGTGTCTGTCAACAGGAACTTCTTCTTGGAGAAAGTGACAAGCCTCGTCGTTGTTGAGAGCGTCGTAAACAGCGCTGTGTCAACTGGGACTGTTTCTTTTGCAAGAACGTTGAACAGGCAGCTTTTTCCTGCTTTTGTGTATCCACTCAGAGAGATTGATGCGAAGCCCAATTCGGCCCTCCTTTCGCGGTGTAGCAGGCGCTTTCCTCTGATCTTCTTCAGTCTTCTCCGTGTAGCATGCACTTCTCTCTTGACGCTTTCATAGTAAACGTCAACTTCATAAGCTCCCAGCCCCATGAACCCAGGCTGCTCTGCCTTCTTTGCCAACCTTACCCTCTCTTTTGCCTGTGTAAGGTCGTACTGTAGCTTTGCAAGGTGTATCTGCATCTGTGCCTCAGCCGTTGTAGCTCTTCTTGTGAAGATCTCCAGTATGAGTTGGAAGCGGTCGATGGCCTCGACGTTGGTCGCCTTTGCCAAGTTATAGGATTGCAAGGGTCTCAGAAGGTTGTCGAATATGATTTTTTCAGCGCCATTTTTCTTTACAAGTTCGGCGAGTTCTTCAACCTTTCCAGCGCCTATCTGGTAACGTGCGTCAGGTTCTCTCACCTGCTCCATCCTGCCGACAACCGTGTAGCCTGCTGTTTGTGCCAAGCTGTCAAGCTCATCAAGTGTCAATGGTTCTGACCGCTGCCGACGTTGAACTATGACTGCTCTCGTCCTGCAGCTTCCTCCCTATCGCTGCCTCCCTTCTTAAGTTGAATGAGGTCTCCGAGCGTCAGCTCACGGCTTAGCGCCCTGGGAATCTTCGCCTGTGGAACTTTTTCCTCCTTCCTAGGCACTATCAATTTGACCTTAAGAATGTGCTCCAACGCTGTTGCAAGCTTATCGCTGGGCGTCATCTTGCCCGTCTCAATCTTCTTGAGGAGCGATACCTTTTCGTTCAATCTCTTCCCCAGTTCTTCATGCGAAAGTCCCAGCTTCTCCCTTGCTTTTCTTATCCTCGTGCCGTAATCTTCCGTCAGTTCCACGCTGGTGTCGACTGGCGGCGCCGACTGTTTAGTTTGGACTCTAAACGTGACAGGTCCCGCTCTGGGCCTCGGAAACACTTGTTTCGGTCTAGGCTCCGTGTAGCAGATCTTGCCATGCTTTGCACATTCGCCACACACCGTGAGTCTTGCCCCTTCGATCATGACGTTGAATGATTTGCCACGGATCTTGCATCCGCAGACTTCGCATCGCAACTGGCTCCACACCTAGACTGCTTTTATTATAAAGGGTCGTGTTTATAGTTGTCGAACGCGCTAGCACGAGCTGTCGGTGAGTAATGTTGGAGGATGCTCTGAGGCGAGTGAGGGCTGTTGCAGACTATCAGTTTGGCAGAGGCGTAGGCGCAGAGCTTTTTCCCAAAGGGGCGAATATTGTATTTTCCAGAAGAACTAGAAGAATCCGCTACATCTATCTGGACGGGAAACGGCTTGCCACTATGCGACCGACGGATGGTATGCTTTCCCTGAGCATCAGAGGTGCAAGACGGATCGTTGAAGGCGTGGCTTCTGCAACGTGTTTTGTTAGAGTTCAAGATGATGTCTCAAAGTTTATTGCCGAAGGCGGCGACGTGTTTGCAGCGCACGTCGTGAAGGCTGATGAGGAGATCCGCGCGAAAGACGAGGCAGTCGTCCTCGACGGTAACAAAAAGGTCTTAGCGGTTGGTCGGGCCATGCTGTCTGGTGAAGAGATGAAGGCTTTCAAGCGCGGCGTCGCCGTCAAGGTTCGACGTGGCTGCACCGATGAAGGTTAAGTTTATGAGTTCTGACTGGTAGAGGTTAGATGGCAAGGGTGATCATGTGCATAGACGTGTCAATCCGCGTGAAGCAAGACGCATGATGCAACGCATGGGCATGAACATGGACGCGGTTGCGGATGTTGAACAGGTTGTCATAAAAACAAGCGTTAAAGAGATCACTATCGAAGAGCCTGAAGTTGCGGTGCTTGAGGTGCAGGGCCAGAAAATCTTTCAGGTGACAGGCGGCAAGATCACTGAGAAAGCCACAGAGCGTAAGCCCTCGGGAATAGCCGAGGAAGACGTAAGACTCGTGGCCGACCAGACCGGCAAAAACCCAGATGAAGCCAGAAGAGCCTTAGAAGAAAGCGGCGGAGACCTGGCCAAAGCAATTCTTCTATTACAGTCAAAATTCTAGCCTTCGATCTTTTTACGCAGAAGTCAAACTCGCGAGCTTCTCACAAACTGCGGCGCCTCTAGCCGATGGATTCAAAAACAGTTGTTGCAGAGAAGAAAGTTGAAGAAACCATAAAGAACATACTTGCAGACTCATTTACCGTCCGCGCGCGGAATGAAAGGTAGTGAGGTTCCGTTTAGTTTAAGTTTACTTGAGCTCAATATGCTAGGCGAGGTCAGATGCGCGCGTGTTCGACATTGTTTCAGCAGGCCACTTTGCTGTAGACTCGATTTTCCTGCCTGATCGAAAGACTCCGTTCGTCGTTTTAGGCGGCTCCGTGACTTATGTTTCCCTTGCTGCGAGGCGCCTGGACGCCAGAGTTTCAGTTATTTCTAAGGTTGGCAGTGACTTTCCAGAGGCTTACAAGTGGTGGCTTGGACAAGAGGGTGTTGACTTATCGAATGTGCTGAGGGCTGAGGACACGCGGACTACACGTTTTGAACTGAAATACAACAGCGATCTTTCAGACCGTGACTTGCGGTCAGAGTGCAGAATGTCCCCAATCACTGTTGAAGATATATCGAATTCTCCGAGGGCCAAAGCTGTTCATATCGGACCCATAGCTGGCGAGGTTGCATACGATGTTGCCGAGAAGCTCAGAAACTGTGGTGAAGTCACCTCTCTTGACCCACAGGGGTTTGTGCGCCGGTTTGACGAGAACGGGAACGTTACGCTTGGGCCGCTTGTGGACGAGCGTGTGTTGGGGCTCATCGACATTTTCAAGTCTTCACTCAGTGAACTCTGGGCTGTGACAGGTCTTTCAGAGCTTGAACCTGCCGTGAAGGCAATACATGATCATGGAGTCAAGATTGTCATAACCACTTTGGGTGCGAAAGGAGCGGCGGTTTCGGTTGAGGGCACGATCCATAATGTTCCAGCCTACAAACCTGAGAAGCTTGTTGACCCAACCGGAGCTGGAGACGCCTTCATGGGAGGCTTCTTGGCCGAGTATGTTCGTGGCGAGGATTGTTCTTGGTGTTCATGCGTCGGGACGGCGGTCGCTTCGCTTGTTGTTGAAGGCGTCGGTCCGACATTCTTCGGTGAAAAAGAAGAAATCATCCGAAGAGCCCGCATCCTCTATGAAAAAGAAATTAAGGAATGATGGGTACTGTAATTCATCAAAACCAGCGCGCATGCTTGTTCCTAAATTCTGTTCAAGAGGGAGGCATGACGTTCTCCGATGGTTACTGTCACGGTTCGAGGGCGTGCTTGCGTGCTCACACCCTCCCCCCGGGGATGCTATATGAGCCAAATATGGTTGAAGAGCAAAATGAGTAAAGCAAGCTACTTCCCGAAAGAATTTAGGAACACGCTAGCGCGCCAAGCGAGAGGGTTGTAGTTACCCGCTAGGTTTTTTTGCAGAAAGATCACAGACCTAGTAGGTAGTGACATTGACTTCCCTACGTGCAAGGCGCCCGGTTGCGGGGAACCCGCGGGCAAGGAACCGTTGCTTTTTGCAGGTTCGCAATAGCCAACGACCGTAATATGGCACTTTTGAAGTTTTCCTGCACTTGTGCGCCATTTTCTGTTTGTAAGTGATTGCGAGCAGTCAGCGCTGAACAAATGAATTGCACACGCGGCAAGCCAAGACGTGCTGTCGACGTTTTCCTTGAGAATGGACCTGAACTGAGAAAAAGGGCGCGCTATGGAATGTGTTGGTTGAAGTGGCCTGCGAGTATTATGGCGTCGTAGATGTCAACAGTGCCGTCGCCGTTTATGTCCGCGTTGGGGTTCCACTTTGTACTGCCAGGGCTGGAGTTGAAGGCGCTAGATAGTTTGATGGCGTCGTAGATGTCAACTGTGCCGTCGCCGTTGATGTCGCCTGGGATCGTCACGACGACCCTGAGGGAGCGGTTGTTGTCAGAAGTGTCCGCCTCGCTTGCAACGGGGCCTGCTGTGGCTGATACGGTGTAGTTACCCTTGGCACAGTCCGCAGCGTTCCAAGTTATCGTCAGCGTCGTGTAGTCTCCTTTTGACAGGCTAACGGTCTGCTGGGTTATGAGCGTTGAGTTGACGACCACGGTCAGGGTGAACGGTTCGTCGTAGGTGCCGAGGTTCAGGATTGTCAGGCTTATCTGTAGCACGCTCATCTGCGGCGCGTAGGACTGTCCGATAACGGTCTTTGACACGACAAAGCTTGCTATTCCGATGTTGTGCAGGCTGAAAGGCTTCACAAGAGGATAGTAGTCCGTGTTGTTCGTAGCGACGACGTAGGGCGTGTTCCAGATGCCTGAACTATCATTTTCAGTGGCGTTCGGATACTTTGTTAGGTAATCGCTCCAGTAGTTGCCGCCACTCGGGTAGCCGTCGTCCCAGACGTTTCCTGTTGAGTTTGACATGTTCAGTGTGAAGTTGCTGTTGATGAAGTCGTTGTGGAAGAACCTGTTGTTGTTTGAGTTGGTTATGTTTATCGCGACAACGTTGTAGGTCATTATGTTCGCGTAAACGATGTTGCCGCTGGACTGTAGGTTGAGGCCGATGCTGCTCAGGCTGATCATGTTGCCGGTGATTGTGTTGTTGGATGTTGAAGAGGTCAAGCTGACGGCGATGTTGTCGTTTTCGAATATGTTATTGTAAACAAGGTTGTTGGAGGCGTTGGAGCCTTGGAGGGCAACTCCATTTTGATTTATGAGAGACATTATGTTGTCGTAGATCTTGCAGCCGCTGGCTCCGTTGACGAGGATGCCTTGAGCCCAGCTGGTTATCGTTATTCCAGCAATAGTCGACCCAGATCCACTGGGAACTATCGTTATGGCGATTCCGCTTCCGCCGCCGTTGAAGGTTGGTTCACTGCCTAGTCTGCCAAGAATGGTTAACGTCTTATTGATTACCAAAGACTCATTGTAGATGCCCGGTGCGACTAGAACGATGGCTCCTAGGGGAGCAGCGTTGATAGCCGCCTGCACCGTCGCATAGTTCTCCGTCCTGACGATTTCTCCAAATGCGTAAAGAGTATGGTCTGCTGAACCTACGAAGACCATGCCGTCGGCGATCGCAGGGGAAGAATAAACATAGCTGCCTGTGGTGTAGCTCCAAACCAGAGCCCCAGTGACAGCATCCAAACAGTAAACCATACCATCGTATGATCCCACGTAAACCCTACCACCAGAAACAGCAGGAGAAGAGTCCACCCAGTTTCCTGTGGTGTAGTTCCAAACCAGAGCTCCACTGACAGCATCCAAACAGTAAACATTATGATCACTTGATCCAACGTAGACCTTGCCACCAGCAACAGCAGGAGAAGAAATAACAAAGCTGCCTGTGGTGTAGTTCCAAACTAGGACCCCAGTAACAGCATTTAAACAGCAAATTCTGCCATCGTATGATCCCACGTAAACCCTACCACCAGCAACAGCAGGAGAAGACCAAACATAGCTGCCTGTGGTGTAGTTCCAAACTAGGGCTCCAGTGGCAGCATCCAAACAGTAAACATTATGATCATACGATCCCACGTAAACCCTACCACCAGCAACAGCAGGAGAAGAAATAACAAAGCTGCCTGTGGTGTAGTTCCAAACTATAGCCCCCGTAGAAGCATCCAAACAGTAAACATTATGATCCTCTGCTCCCACGTAAACCCTACCATAATCGACAGCAGGAGAAGACCAAACATAGCTGCCTGTGGTGCGGCTCCAAACCAGAGCCCCAGTGACAGCATCCAAACAGTAAACCGTGCCATCATCTGATCCCACGTAAACCCTACCACCAGAAACAGCAGGAGAAGAGTCCACATAGTTGCCTGTGGTGTAGTTCCAAACCTCAGTCCCAGTAGAAGCGTTCAAAGCGTAAACATTTTTGTCGAACGACCCGATGAAAACTATGCCGTCAGCAACGGCAGGCGAAGAACTCGTTATGTTACCTGTCGTGTAGTTCCACATTGTGTGGTTTGTTTGGGGTGCTGAGCTCTCCGTGTAGCCTGTGTGCGTGAGTTCGCGGTGGAACATGGGCCACGGATATCTTGTTTGTGGACCGGACGGCGAGAAGGCGTAGACTCTCCCGTCGTATGAAGCCACGTAAACAAAACCGCCACTGACAGCAGGAGAAGAATATACGTAGTCTCCTGTCGTGTAGCTCCATAAGCATGCTCCTGTGTAGGCATCCAGAGCGTAGACGTTATGATCGTCTGAGCCCACGTACACGACACTGCCGCTAACAGCGGGAGAGGAATGGGCGTTGCTGCCATGTGTAGTGTAGCTCCAATTTGGGGCTCCTGTAGAAGAATTCAAAGCGTAGATGTTCGCTGAGCCAACGTAAACAAGGCCGCCACTGACAGCAGGAGAAGAATAGACAGCAAAGTCGCCCGTTAAGTGACTCCACTTTAGGGCTCCGGTGGTTGCGTCCAAGGCATAGATGTTATCGTCTGCTGAACCCACGTAGACGACGCCGCCACTGACTGCAGGTGAGGAATAGACGAGGCCGCCAGTCGTGTAGTTCCATTTCAGGGCTCCGGTAGTCGCGTCGAAGGCGTACACCTTCCCGTCCTCAGAGCCCACGTACACGACACCACAACTGACAACAGGGGAAGACTCGATGTAGCCGCCAGTCGTGTAATTCCATTTCAGGACTCCCGTGGCCGCGTTCAAAGCGTAGAGGTTCCGATCGTCTGAGCCAACGTACACGACGCCACCACTGACGGCAGGAGAAGAGTCCACATAGCCGCCCGTCGTGTAGTTCCATTTCAGCGTTCCAGTAACAGCGTTCAAAGCGTAGAGGTTCCTATCTTCTGAGCCAACGTACACGACGCCACTACTAACGGCAGGAGAAGAGAGGGCCCAATCGCTTGTTGCGTATTTCCATCTCAGCGTTCCATTAGCGGCATCCAAGGCATAGATGTTCCCATCGCGTGAGCCAACGTACACGAAATCGCCACTCACGGCAGGAGAAGAATAGACCAAGTCGCCTGTCGTGAAGTTCCAGGTGAGTTCAAGTGGCGGTGTTACGTTCTGCGTTGTCCCCGTGTGCTCCGGGTTGAAGCGGAACATCGGCCAGTCCGTTGAGGGTTGAGCGGAGGCTGGATGAATGAGCATCGCTTCGGCCAGACTCGCAGCGATCAATAAGACGACGATCGCCGCAGCTTTAGACGTTGTCCATCCTCCCCGGGACCTGGTCTGATCATGTTAAACTCTCTCTGACATTTTAAGCTTTATGGAAAATTGTTTCAGCCACCGCAACCCCTTCGGGTTGAACCTAGAGACCGAAGCCGACCCTAAAGCGCGCGCGCTAATCATCGCCTCGTTTGGCAGGTGCCTTACGTTTACGTCGCAGTGCCTCTGAAAGCTCCGCCACGTATTTGTCTATCCTTTTATCGATAATCTCGTAGTTTTCCTGAGTTATCTTGCCGTCGGTTAACCCTTCCAGAACCGTGTTTCTTAGCGAATAAAGCTCGTCCTCACAGTTTTTTGGATATGTCTTCAACCTGGAATAAACGTCATCGGCCTCAGCCAAGAAAGCTTTAACGATGTTTCTTCTTTTCCTAGACCTGAACCAGGTGCCTCCAACTAGACCAAGAGTGAGCGTTGTTCCGAGCACTGCAAGCATAGTTTGCATCACATCTGGACGAACCAAAAGTTCCCACCAAGCTTGCGCGCGAACGTAGTGAGCTGTGATGCCGTACGGTCCGTCCATTGTGATGTTTATGAAGTTGACTCCGTTTGGGTATTCATAGCCTGCGCCCCCAGTCCATTGTTGAAAAGCGTACCCATTTACTTGCTGTGCTGTGCAGACCACTTCGGCGTTGCTGTCATACCATGTTCCTGCAGGATAGACGCTTGGCTGTGGGTTCAGCCCTGTTGGATCTGTGCGCACCGTCAGGAGATACTGGGTTTTCCAATTCCACTGTATGCTTGATGGCTGGTCCAATGTGAAATTGGTTGTCAACGAGGCTCCTGAAGAGGGAACGTTCCTCGTTCCTGTCCAGCCAGTGCACACGTATTGAGTACCTGTTGATCCTGAGAGAGGCGAAGTGATTGATCCGTTGAAGGGTGTCCCAGCTTCAAACCACCCAGTGGTCGGTGTGGGGGTGCTGTACTGGGAAGTTACGGTTAGGAGGTATTCGTGTCTCCATACAGCAGTCGCGTTTGTCGGCCCATTCATCGCTATAAAGATTGGATTGTCGGTGCTGCTCGAGTTTCTGGCACCTTTCTGAATCCAAACAAGTCCAGTGTAATTTTCCCCTGCGACGGCGCTTGGAGCTATGGCAAGAACGGGTACGATTGAACTTGCATTGCACCAGTATTTGCCTGCTGACGGCTCCGTTTGATTTTGACCTCCGAAGTTTGTCTCTATGACTAGGGGATATTGAAGCTCATATACAGCTTCAGCCGTTACATTGCTGTCTACTATGTTGAACGTTCTTGTGCTTGAAGTGTTGCCGTCTGTCCAGTTGACAAACACTAGTTGGGAATCAGGTTCAGGTGAAAAGACGCTTGTGACGTTTACTTTGTAAGCGCCTGGTTGGAGAAACACGCTAATTTCCTCTTCAGCCGTAGTGTTATACACGTCCTCGTCAACTTTGACCGGCATGTCTGAATGCATTGTCTTTATGGTCAAGACGAACCCTGACAGGTGGTATTTGACAAGCTCATCCCAAGGCGTATTAATTGCAAATGCTGTATCCTCATAAATAGTTGCAAACGTGTCATACTTTCCTTTTTCATCAGGGAAAAACACTGCCAAACCATTAGTTCCTGGCTCGTTTATGTCGAGCTTCATGATTACCGCGTTTTCTATCGAAGTCATGACTTGGCTAGAATCGTTTCTTAGCTCCTCGTCCGGCACGGTCGCATTTACGAGGGAAGCGAAATCGTAAAGATCAACATAATATCCAGTTTGGTAGGTCCCGTTTGGGTTTTGATAGGGTCCCGGATATCCTTTAGTCATGCTTCTTGCCAAGCTTATCTGTTCGTGGTAGAGTGTTTCTTTTTCCTTCAATGTTGTAGCGAAATCGTCGATTGCTGCCGCGAGACTGGTCATCTTGGTCAAGTCTGTCGCTGTCATTGTTGCACTTTGGATCCAAGGAGCGTTAGCGTAAGCCCAGCGTATATAGTCTTTAACTATTTCTTTGGCAAATGCGTTGGGTGAAATTGATGAGTTGTTTGACAGGTTATTCAGATAAGCATCATAAGGCGGCATATCTGAGCCGTAGCCGAGGCCTTCGGGACCAACTAGGATATTCGCAGAATCTTTGATCTGGTAAGCCACCTCTAGCATGCTCGTGCCGCAAGCGTCCATGAGCACACCGTCTATGATCGCCGGGATTCCGCTCAAAGCTTGGGTGATTTTTGGAAGCGACAAAGAGTCATTCCCACTCGCAACGTCGTAACAAATACCCATGCAGCCACTTCCATGATCCCAAAGAACCAAGAAAAGGAAGTTCGCTGGGTAGTTGTTAATGGTCCAGTTGACGAAATCTTTCAGCGTGTTTGGGTTTCCCATGTCGATGTCCCCCAAGTCTTGGCCCGGGACCGCGTTTTCAGCGGTTGGCGTCATGCCTTGCTTGACGTTGAAGCGTTTTCCCCCTGTCCAATTGCCGTATCTTTCATCTTGGCTGGGCGCTCTGTCCATCTGTACGACTATGTTGAAGTCAGGTGACGATGTTACGTTCGCCAATCTTAAGAAGACGTCAATACCGAGATCGTGAATTTGTCCACTTATGTTGAGGCCATTTGCCAGGCTGTTGTCTGAGTCAAGGTAGACCATGAAAGTCCAATTTGCGACAGATTCGTTTCCAACGATGAAAGGCGTGGTTGCGATGGGTCCGTACGGTGTCCACGCATCATTTGAGTAGAAGCTGTCCACGTAGACTTCGACTTTCCAGTTTCCAACAGGAGTGGTCGAGTCGATAGAGATAGAATCGTTGGGAATTAACCCAGACTTCCAATAGTTCAGAGTCACATCGTTGTCTTTGTAGTCACTGAAGACGGACGAGTGAGTCTTGTAGATTGTTCCGTTTGGTTGAACCCACACGGTTGTAAAGTTGTGAGAGTTCCCTGTCTCTTCGTCGAAGTATGCCATATTGTCGAACCTTAAGTAATAAGAAACTTGGTTGTCAACGCCCACGGTGAACCGTGATTTCAAGTTCGCAGGCTGGCCGTTTGCATCAACATTTTCGCACGTACGTGGGCTGTTTAAGCCGTCGTTGGTGACCTCAAAGAATTCGGAAAATGAGAGAAGACCATCTAGGTATACGTCGACCTTGTATGCTCTGGGGAAGTATACCCCTGGCCAGTATCCAGCAATGGACAGATAGCCTCCATAGCGATAGGGGGGAGTGGGATATCCATCTATATTTTTCGCATTCTCAGTCCAGTTATAGCATGAAATCCAAGCCTTTGATGAATTGTCCCTGTGATACCATCTGAATTCGATTGTGTTGCTAGTACTGAAGGTTGTCACACAAACTGCCTGCTTGTCGCTCGGGCTGAACGTTGTTGTCGGTTCAATGGGATCGTAGAACGTTGTGCAGTCCTTGCACATCAGATGCTGACTAAACGAAGCGGAACTGGAAGTGGAGGAAAGACCCAATTGCAGACCCCCTCCATGGAAGATTCCGGTCAGACTATCCTGAAGGGGCATATCGGTTGATTGCTCAGCTTTTGTGGACGTTTGATTTGCATTGTTGGAAGTTCCGGTGGTCGATGGATAGTTCTGTTCGGCATTGCTGGGTCGGCAACTCTGAACGTATAGATTGAAAACAGATGTCAGCAAGCACAGAGACAATGTGAATGAAAAAAAGACTTTCCTTGTAGTTTTCAACCGAATCGCCGCGCTCCGCTATATAATATTCCCTTGGCATGTCTGAAATATAAGAATTCGCAACCCAACAACGAGGGACTGAGTTTTGAGGTAAACCTCAAATGATTAGGGAAATAAACGCAAAAGATACGCTCCGCACGCGCATCTGCTTACACTGGTCTTGTGGACACTATTGCCCATCGTTCGGCGATCCAGCTGAAACCATCACCCCTTCGCTCGACTTTGAATCCTTCAAGTATTCTCTCCCACTCTGCTTTGTTCATGTAGCTGTAGAAGCCTCTGGCCGCGCTAATGTATGCCAGTCCTTTTGGCTTGAGGATACGCTTGATTTCGTTAACGGCTGGCTCGTGGTATTGTGGCGCCATCGAACACAGTAGTCCATTGGCAAGAACGAAGTCGACTGACCCGTCTCGTATGAAGCTCAAGTCAGAGGCAGATGAAACACGTGCTTCGATGTTGTGGTAGCCACGTTTATCCGTTTTCCTTTCTAGCGTTCTGATAGCCTTTTCGTCTGAGTCAACTGCGTAGACTCTTCCTTCAGGACCAACGCATTCGGCTAAACCAAGTGAATAGAAACCGGGTCCACAGCCAAGGTCAGCAACCGCTTGACCTTCTACGACATAGGAACAGAAACTGTGTGGGTTATCAAACAGCCTTCTGAATACGTTATCATGCATAAAGAGCGGAAAATGCTTGTCTCGCTTCTCTTCTTTCGCAGCCACTATCTGAACCCACCTTAGATCCTGAGCTTTACGTGCTCTGTTGAATACGTCAATCCTGTTTATCCTCATTCGGCATTTAATAGTTGTCTAGCAGTGACCTTTCTGCAGAAATAAAAGTGATTGGTTGGGGTAAAGTTTTATCCCAAAACCCAAAACCCAAAACAACAACTAATGCGCCCTAGACCCCGCACGGTCTAAGCGCAGCCCGCCCTACTGCGAGTCTACCACGCCGTTTTTATTAGTTTCGGATTCTGCAGTATTCTCGTTCTTTTTTCGCAACAGAGCATATCCTTCGGAAATCAAAGCGATGCCGATAATACCTATTCCAGCATAAGCAAAGTGAAAATCAATCAGAGGATGGTAGTTGACGGTCTCCGTCTGTTCAGTTGCCTTGTAGAAGACGTCGGTTTGCATCTGCACTTGCGCTTGAGAGTTGCTTGGATTGTGAAATGTTACAGCGATGTCAAGTGCATACGATGCACTGCTATCTTGATTACCATAACCATATTCAACGGTAGGGCCTGAAGGAGTCCAGAAGTATGAACGCCAGACAAACCCGTATTCGTCAGCGATGCCGTGGTACGTGAAGTTTAGAACAGGATCCCAATGATCATAACCGGTCAGTGTGCGCTCAAGATCATCGTAGCTCCCTTGTTGGGCAGACATGTTAACATCAAGTGATTCTGAGGTTGATGATATTCTGATCTGAACCAAGCTTTGATTAGCATATATTGCAAAGAAGCTTCCAGTTGGCGCTTCGAAGGTGCGAGTTTCATTTGGTCCGATCGAGAAAGTTACGTTGAAGGTGTTATTTGTAAGTTCTACAGGAAAAGTTCGGACTGTTGAATACGGCACCGCGACGACCGTGGATGATGTTAGGAGAACAACGCCTATTATTGTGAAGCTGACAGTGAATATGATCCAGTTTCTTTTCAGGAATCCAGCGTAGAGAGAATATGCGGCAAACGCAGAGAGGACGGCCAATGCTACTAATGCATACGCAAAGGATCCAAACGAGTTCATCAAACTAAACCATACAAAAATCAATAAGAAAGAACCTACAACACCTATCAAAATGACAAGAGCCGTCAAAATCAGCAAACGATAACTAATGCCTTCAACCAACAATCTTTCCCCCAGAGGTACCAATGAAACATTATGGAATTTCACAGTTAAATGTTGCGTTTTTCAAGGGTGCGCGCGCTACCCTAAAATGTTTGGGTTTTGGGGGTAAAGTTTTATCCCAAACCCAACCCAGCGCGCGCACTATCTTACTCTCTTCCTGTTTCTCCGAAGCAAGCGTTTGTTTGGGAGTTTTGGTTTCTTCACACGTTTTGCATCCGTCGCAGCCAAGACTAGACCCTCAAAATGGTTTTGACTCTCGTTTCTCTTAAAGTTAGTGTACAGCGCGCGCGGAAGGCTTAGACTCCTCTCTTTTTTGCGCTAAAAGTCTTAAAGTATTGCTTTCACGCGCAGAGAAGACATAAATGCTTCCTTGCCACTTTCTCTTAAAGTGCATCTAAGGAACGCGCGGAGGGAAGATGTTTCACACTATTCATCTTTTCTCGAAAATATTTCTTAAACACTAAGATTTTTTCTCGGAAAAAGAAATTAAGGAATGAGGTGTACTGTAATTCATCAAAACCATGTACATGAGAGGCAATGTCTTTGGGACGTGTCGCTAAGGGAGTGAAATGCAGCGTGTCGGGTTGTGGTCAAGATGCCGTACGTTCGCTTTCAGCTGAAAAGGTCAGGGCCGCAGGCCTGAGGGTTGGTAGCGAAAGGCGCGCTTACCTGTGCAAGGAGCACTACAAAGAGTATAAGAAGAAGACGAAGAAAGACAAGCAGCTTGAGCAGTGGCGGTACAAACCATAGACTTTGGAGGACAGACATTCAATGCGAATATTGCAGCTGCATGCGAACTTTATCGCTTACAAGCCTGTTCAGAAAGAGATTGCCATGGCTGAGGAAGCTGAGAAGAAAGAGGTCCGATTAGAAGAACTGATCGTTCTGTTCACCGCAGTTGAAGACGGTGACGATGCGAGAGTCGCTCAGAAAGCTATTGACGAAGTTCAGGCCTTTCTCGAAAAACTGGGCGCGAACCGCATTCTCATCTACCCGTACGCCCACTTGAGCAGCAGGCTTGCCAAGCCGTCAGAAGCGTTGAAAACGGTTCAGGCCATGGAAGCTTATGCGAAGAAGAAGGGCATAGAGACATTTCGTGCACCGTTCGGCTGGAACAAGCAGTTCACGGTCTCAGTCAAAGGTCACCCTCTCGCAGAGCAGTCTCGAGTTATACTACCCGCAGAAGGCAAGGAAAAAGAAGAAGAGAAGGTCTCTGAGGCGGTGAAGGCCGAGGAAAAACTCAGGTCATCCTGGTACATCCTTCGGCCTGACGGAAAAATGGTGCCGGTCGAAGAGTTCGATTTCAAGGGGCACGTGGACCTTGAAAAATTCGCAAGGTACGAGATATCAAAGGTGAGAGCCAGCCAGCAGATGCCGCCTCACGTGACGTTGATGAAAAGGCTGGAAATCGCTGATTATGAGCTTGGAAGCGACCCTGGAAACATCCGTTGGTACCCGAAGGGCCGGCTGATCAAGTCTCTACTTGAGGAGTTTGTAGGCGTCAAGATGAACGAGTATGGCGCGATGGAAGTGGAGACTCCTGTAATGTACGACTTTCATCATCCTAGCCTGGCGGATTACGTGAATCGTTTTCCCGCGAGGCAATACTTACTGAAGTCAGAGGACAAGGAGCTGTTCCTGCGTTTTGCTGCGTGTTTCGGGCAGTTCTTGATGGTTCATGACGCTCAGTTCTCTCACAAACACATGCCAATGAAAGTTTACGAGTTAACCCGTTACAGCTTCAGGAGAGAAAAAAGCGGAGAGGTCGTTGGTCTCAGACGACTCAGGGCTTTCACCATGCCCGACTGTCACGCCTTCTGCACAGACCTGAAGCAAGCCCGAAAAGAATTCGTGACGCGTTTCAAGATGTGCATGCAAATTCTAGACGAGATAGGCTTAGGCAAGGATGACTACGAAGTGGGGATACGGTTCACCAAAAACTTCTATGAAGAAAACAAGCAGTTCATCGCATCCCTGGCGAAGACTCTTGGCAAACCCGTGTTAGCTGAGATGTGGAGTGAGCGCTTCTTCTACTTCGTGCTGAAATGGGACTTTAACTACGTGGACAATCAGGACAAGGCCGCTGCTCTCTCAACGGACCAGATCGACGTTGAGAACGCCAAACGATACGAGATAAAGTTCGTCGATGAAAAGGGTGAGAAGCAATATCCGTTGATTCTGCACTGTTCTCCAAGTGGGGCGATTGAGAGAGACGTGTATGCACTTTTGGAGAAGGCTTACAAAGAACAAAAGAGAGGCAGGCCGCCAATGCTTCCTGTCTGGCTTTCTCCGACACAGGTTCGGCTGATCCCTATATCCGACAACTTCCTCAAGGATGTGGAGAAAATGGCTGAAGAGATGGAAGCTCACCGTATGCGGGTGGACATTGATGATCGTGCGCTGACGCTGCAGAAAAGAGTGCGTGAAGCTGAGATGGAGTGGGTTCCTTACATAATTGTTGTAGGCCAGAAAGAACTCGAGTCCGATGTGCTTCCAGTTAGGGACCGGTCAAGTGGGAAGATGCGCAAGTTGAAACTGAAAGAGTTCATGGCGGAGACTGAAAAGATAATCAGCGACAAACCCTTCAAACCGTTGCCTTTGCCGAAATATCTTTCCAAGAGGCCACAGTTCTACGGCTAGCGATGGCAGAGATCAGCCAGTTCTGTCCAAAAGATATATGAAACCTTGATTTGATAGACTAACTTCTCGTTTCGGGGGTAGACCATTGGAGAAGGAGTTGCAGGTTTACATAGACGGGAAATATTATCCGAAGTCGGATGCGAAGGTTTCGGTTTTTGACCACGGCCTGCTGTACGGTGATGGCGTTTTCGAGGGTATCCGCGCCTACGACGGCGTAGTGTTCAAGCTGAAGGAGCACATCAACAGGCTTTACAGTTCAGCTCACATGATAATGTTGTCGATTCCGATGACCAGAGAAGAGCTGATCCAGAAAACGTTGGAAACGTTGCGGAAGAACAAGCTGAGAGACGGGTACGTACGTCTAGTGGTTACAAGGGGGGCAGGCGACCTCGGGTTGAATCCGAAGAAATGCCCAAAACCAACAGTAATCATAATCACAGACTCGATCTCCATGCACAAGGACGACGCAAAAGAGAACGGCGTCACTGCAATGATTTCATGGGTCAAAAGAGACCCTGTGGACGCAACGTCACATGAGATAAAGTCGCTCAACTACCTCAACAGCATCTTGGCAAAGATCGAGGCAAACAATGCCGGTGTTGATGAGGCAATATGTCTTGACAGGAACGGGTTTGTCTGTGAAGGTGTAGCGGAAAACGTGTTCACAGTGAAGAACGGCAAGATACACACGCCGCCTAGTTGCACGGGCGCCTTACCCGGAATAACAGCGGGTTCGGCCAAGAACCTTGCCAGACAGCTGGGGTATGAGGTATCGGAAAAGAACGTGACACCTTATGAGCTGTTTAACGCTGACGAGGTTTTCTTCACGGGAACAGCCGCGGAAATCGTGCCTGTGAGAGAAATAAACAAAAGGTCTATAGGCGACGGCAGGCCAGGTCCGATTACGAGAAGACTGATGGCAGAGTTCTCAAGAATCGTTCGCGATCCGAAGGAAGGAATAACCATCTAATAATAGCGCGCGCTTTGTGGGCGCTGGCCCATGCTTTTTACATGTGTTTCTTCATGAAGCCTTCAATTTCATCAAACGCTTTTTCAAGAATCTCGATCGGCGGAAGGACAACTCCTCTAACGTGTCCAGCTCCGTACACTGGGTCGAATCCAGATCCGTGAACGAAAAGCACTCCGGTTTCCCTTAGAAGGTCCAAAACGAACTCCATATCTGTCTTCCATTTTCTCCCTACTTCATGGATTTTGGGGAATACGTAGAACGCGGCTTCAGGTTTTGCGCAACTAATCCCTTCAATTCCGTTCAGCCTCTTCCAAGCGAAGTGGCTTCTTTGCCGAAGTTTTTCAACTGTGGTTTTTATGTGTTCTTGCGGACCGTTTAAGGCTGCCACTCCGGCTTTCTGGACAGGCGTGTTCGCGCAGAGTCTTATCCTAGCTTCTTTCTCGATGCAGTCTCTCATTTCTTGCAGTTCGCCTTTTCGGCTGTGGAAGTACACGTACCCGAGTCTCCAACCTGTCATCAGGTAAGCTTTTGAAAAGCCGTTCAAACCTATGACCGGAACGTCCCCGGCCAGCTGAGCTGTGCTGACAAACCTTTTCTGAAACACTAGCTGGTCGTAGATTTCGTCTGACAAGACTGGGACGTCGTTTTCGCCCGCCAGGTCCACTATTTCTTTTATCATTTTGCCTTCGTACAGGGCACCGCAAGGGTTGTTTGGGTTGATGATCACTATTGCACGAGTCTTAAGTGAGATCTTTTTTCTAAGGTCATCGATGTTTGGCTGCCAGCCTTCTTCCTCGACTGTTTCGTATGTTATCGGCTTTCCACCGAAGAACCTGGCATATGAGATGTAAGGCGGATAAGTTGGTCCTGGGAGAAGAATTTCGTCTCCAGACTCGATGAGCGCGGCCATCACCATCATGATGCCTTCAGAAATTCCTGATGTGACAATCACGTCTTCGGCCGAGACTTCAACGCCGTTGACTCTTTTCTCTTTCTGGCTGATTGCCTCTCTGAGCTCTGGCAACCCTTCTGAGGCTGAGTAGAGATTCGCTCCTTCTTCAACCGCCCTGATCAGGGCTTGTTTGATGTGCGGCGGCGTGTCAAAATCGAACGCGTTCGGGTCTCCTATGTTCAAGTAGTAGATCTTCTTGCCTGTTTTCGCAACTTGTTTTGCGTAGGGGATGACGTCGCGAATCGCGTACTCGATCGTCTGCACTCTTTCAGTCGGCTTCGCTTTGGTCAAGTCTATCACGTTTTAGAGCTGAGTCTGTTCAGAAATGAGATAAAGATTGTGGATTGGCTACTCTACTCTGAACGTTGCAGACGCTTGGGTTCCGTCCGCAGTCTGTATGGTAATCGTCACATCTTGTCCAGCGTACGGTTCCCATTTCCACGGACAGAGCATTATGGCATCAGTTCCCACAGGCACGTCCTGTCCCGCAGCGCCGGCGATCGGCACTGTCTCATTGGCAGTCTTGACATACACTTGCATTATTGTCACGTTGATTTTTGAAAACTCGCTATTGTGAACTGTGACGTTCATGTAAGGGCTTCCGGGTGAGAGATAGAAGAAAGACGCGTTGCTTATCTCGAGGTATGGGAGTGTCAGGTTGTAACTGAGCAGCAATTCGTTTGAGTCATACATAACGTGAGCTGTCACCGTGACGTTTTGTCCGACGAAGCTTGACCAGTTGAAAACGCAGGTAAGAGTAGATGGTGCGCCCGCAGCTATCAGTGTTGCACTGGTAGAGGTTTGGTTTTGGTTGAGGTCGACTCGTGTCACGTTGATGATGTGAAGCGAATAAGGCATGTTGGTCATGTTTATGAGGAAAAGGCCGGTGTCGTTCAAGTCAAAAAGTACGTTGTTTATCTTTACTGCGACCCCCAGAGGTGTTGCGACAGTCTGGGTCTGAGACACGAACCCTTCCTTGGTGTAGGCGGTCACTGTAACGACCATGTCACGGTAGCTGATGTCTTTCCAGTTCCAGGCACACGCAAAAACGACGGTTTGATTCTGGTCGATAGCCTTAGGGAGAGATGGGTTTGAGAGGTATCCGCTTATGACGTCTACTGTGCTGCCATGCGCCAAGGTGATGTTTGTGACGATTACAGAAGTGGCAGAGTCCGGGGAGTTGAATAGTGTTATGTCGGCCTCATGCGTGTTCGTTTCGCTAAAGGTGACCTGTGTCACTTGCAAGCTGACTGAGGGAACGTCTTTTCTTGTTTCAGCCGTGTAGCCTTCCATCGTTTGAACTGTGACTACCGGTTTCACGAGGCTCCCCCAGTTTACGAAGCAAGTAAACGTTACGGTCTGGTTCGCGGGGATTACCGCTGGAAGTGTTATGCTCAGGTTTTCGTCAACAGGGTTGTAGTTAAGGAGAACGTGGGACAGAGTCAAGTTGATCGCTGAAGGCTGATTCGTGACGGTCACGTTGAAGTATTGGGCACTCTGGGAAGCGTTAAAACTTGTGTCAACTCCAAGGCTTACTCGTTGTGTTTGAACAGAAAATCCAGCCTCTGTGTTATTCGCGGTTAACACGTGCACTTCGATAATGCTTCCAGCCAACGTGCCCCATTGTAATGAGCAGGTGATGGTTTGGGAGGTTCCTTTGTCAAGAAAAACTGGAAGTGCTGGCTGAGAGTCCGTAATGAAGGATCCGTTGAACCCCTGTGCTGTTGCGTAGATGCCCGTTATGTTTGTCCCCGCGATTGAATGCGATGGGTTCAGTACTGTCACGTTGAAATGATTTGCGTCGTCAACTGGGAAATTAACGCCTGTTACCTGCAGGTCTATGGTCTTGTCGGACTCTAGATAGAACGGTGCGATCGCCCACATATACGCTATGAGGGCTCCGATTATCGCTGAGAGCAAGATGAGTAAGATTGCAAAGAGCGTGGAGATCGCCTTCACCCCTTTTCTCATGTGCAAGTTTTTCCCTCGATTCTTAAACGATTGTTGTAAATCATATTTCTCAGTAGTAAATAAGCATTCTCTGTTTCGCTTTCGTCATCCACTCAACAGCTTGACCCCGTCTCTTGCGTTTTCAAAGCTTGTGCAGGCAACAGGGCTGTTGTTCAAAACACAGTTTCACAGTGTTTCTTTGGAGCAGATGTGCAATTCGCGCGAAAGAATTGACAAAGTAATGTATGGGTCCGATGAGTCCACGGAACAAAAAGGCTCTCTCTCGGAGCGAGCGTCAGAATCTTTCCTGCCTCTAGTCTTAGAGCTAAGTTTAAATCTTGTTCACTTTAGATAGTTGAGTTCGCGATCCGAGGGCTTAGGCATGGCAGAACACGATGCAGTGATTGTGGGTGCGGGGATCGTGGGGTTAGCAACTGGGTATCACCTTAAAAGGATGAATCCTAAGCTTGACGTTTTGATCGTTGACAGGCTTGGCGCAGCGGGCCAAGGAAGCACGGCGAAGAGCGCGGCTGCTTTTCGTTGTCTTTTTGCTTCTCGCACAAATTTTGCTCTGGCGGATTCTTCTGCAGAGTTCTACAGGTATGTGCAAGACGATTTGCGCGTTGATCTTAAACTGCGGTGGGCTGGTTACCTGTGGTTTTTTGACGAGGAAGGCTACGGCAGGATGCTCCCAGTGTTGAAGGATCTGGCTGGCAAGGGTTTTCAGTATATGGAGTACGATGAAGGAGAGTTGGCTGAGAAACTTGAGATGCGGACTAGCTTTGATGATGATGAAGAAGCCAAAATGATGGGGTTGGGCAACGTTCACAAGGGGGTTTTGATCCCGAAGGCAGGCTTGATCGATGTGGACTCTCTGGTGAAGTTTTATGAGTCCGAGTTTCTCAGGCTCGGAGGGAAGATTCAGTATCACACTGACGTGAAGGAACTCGTCGTAGAGCCTCGTAGGCCTCTGGAGATGCCTGGTGAGCCATACTTCTGGCAGGATGCTTCGATCACAGGGGTGAAGACGACGAAGGGGCTGATAAAGGCAAAGAAAACGATAGTTGCGGCGGGCGCATGGATTTCTCAGCTCCTTGACCCTGTTGGGATTGAATGCTTTGTCAAGGCTAAGAAGCGGCAAGTTTTCTCGATCAAAGCGAAGACGGAGGGGCTGAAGAAACTATTAACATGCAAGGAATTCACGAAAGCAGGGTGTCTCCCGTTCACGATTCTTCCTAAACCGTCTGCCTACATTCGGCCTGCACCTGAAGAAGACGCTCTTTGGCTGGCTTACGCTGACGAGTTTCCGAGAGCCTTCAAGGTTGAGGATGAACCTGAGCCTGAAGAAAACTACTACACATACGGGTTGTACCAGGTTGTAGTTAAGTACTTCCCGCAGTTTACAGACTGCCAGCCATTCTCAGCTTTCGCCGGGCTTTACGAGGTGAACAGCATCGACGGTCAGCCCGTGATTTTTGAGGAAAACGACCTAATGGTCGTTGGCGGCGCAAGTGGAAGCGGCATATTAAAAGCTGACGCAATAGGAAGGATAGCTGGAGCACTCTATAATGGTGAAGAGTACGCCAGCCTGTACGGTGACAGAAAGTTCAGGGTCAGCGACCTTGGCCTGAAACACAGAAGCGTCGAACCAGAAAAGCTCGTGATCTAACCTCCGTAAAGGATTATGCTTATTTACTTACGGGCACTTATTTTCGTATACTCATTTTCGGGAAGTCAGCGTTATGTTCGGTTGGAACGGCAAGCTCTTGCACGTAAACCTGAACAAGGGTAAAGGCGTTGCGGACAAGTATGAAGCGGGAATGGCCAAGAATTTTCTAGGAGGCAGGGGCTTTGCAGCCAAAATTCTCTGGGATGAGCTTAAACCTGGGATCGACCCGTTGTCGCCAGAAAACAAACTTGTCTTTGCCGCTGGTCCTCTGACGGGCTTCACACTGCCGAGCAGTGGCAAGCTGGTTGTGGCCGCGAAAAGTCCGCTAACGTGGGGCTACGGAGACGGAAATGTGGGAACCTTTGCCGCTGTTCACATGCGCAAAGCAGGTTTTGACGCTGTCATAGTGGAGGGCAAGGCTCGTGACCCTGTTGTGTTGGTTGTTCGAGACGAGTCAGCTGCGTTTCTTGACGCCAAAGACCTATGGGGTCTGAATTCTTTTGAAACGGAGAGGAAATTGGCAGAAGTCTACGGGCGCACAGTCGGCATCCTCTGCATAGGCCAAGGTGGAGAGAACCTGGTGAAGTATGCGAACATAGTTTCTCAGGAGGGGCGGGCAGGCGGCAGACCTGGTATGGGGGCTGTTATGGGGGCTAAGAACCTTAAGGCAGTCGTGTTCATCGGCTCTAACGAGGTGCCCGCTGCCTATCCGAATGAGGTGAAGGAGTTGGGGGCGGAAGCCATGCGAGAGGTTTTAACCAAGCCTAACTATGCCTTCTGGAAACGTCAAGGCACCATGAGCACGATTGAATGGAGCCAAGAGAACAGTGTGCTGCCGACTTACAATTACAGTGAAGCCGTTTTTCAAGAGGCAGACGCCATAGGCGGGTTTGCTATGGAGAAGATAAAAGTTTCTAATCGTGGGTGCCCGCAGTGTAACATGACGTGCGGCAACGTCGTGAAGGATTCTGACAGGAAAGAGTCGGAGCTTGACTACGAGAATGTTGCGATGTTGGGTTCAAACATCGGACTTGGCAACTTGAAACGGGTTGCAGCGCTAAACAGAGTTGCGGATGAGTATGGTTTGGACACGATTTCTTTGGGCAACGTCCTTGGGTTTGCGATGGAAGCCTCAGAAAGAGGACTGATCGCGGAGAAGGTTCCGTGGGGCATGTTCAAAGCGGCTAAAGCCTTGATCAAGGACATTGCTTACAGACGAGGCTACTTGGGCAACCTCTTGGCAGACGGCGTCTATTCCGCTTCTCAGGAGATAGGTCACGATTCAAGCCGTTGGGCTATGCACGTGAAAGGCTTGGAGGTTTCAGGTTATGATTGCCACACCACACCTGCAATGGCGTTGTCGTACGGAACCTGTTCCATCGGTGCTCATCACAAGGATGCATGGGTTATTTCTTGGGAAGTGAAGGTTGGCCGCAGGGGCTACACCGCGGAAAAGGTTGACAAAGTGATTGAGCTTCAGCGCGTCCGCGGCGGAGTGTTTGAGTGTTTAACCGTTTGCAGGCTTCCATGGGTAGAATTGGGCTTTGAGCTTGAATGGTACCCGAAACTGTTGCATGCGGCAACGGGCATCGAGATGCCGTGGGACGCCTTGAACTTGATCGGCGACAGGGTTCTCAACTTGATCCGCGCCTTTTGGATCCGCGAGTTCGGCAAGAAGTGGAATTCCGAAATGGATGCTCCCCCGCCCAGGTGGTTCGAGGAGCCGTTGACAGAAGGTCCCATGAAGGGAACGAAACTCGACAGGGCCAAGTACGAGTCCATGCTGCAGGTGTATTATCGGAAAAGAGGCTGGGACGAGCATGGAATACCGCGGAAGTCAACTCTGAACAGACTTGGGCTGAAGGACGTCGCACATGATCTGCGCAGCCACGTAAAATTGTTGGATTAGAAGAGAAGCTTATCTTAGTATGCTATTGCCGTCCTGACGATTGAATCCGCCTTCTCACCGCAGACCACGCATTTTCCCATGGTACTTTCTTTCACATCCTCTGGAACACCCAGAACTCGAGCGCCGGTGACCTCTTCAAGTTTGTGTCCGCACTCCGTTTTTCCGCACCATGGAACCTCAACGATTCCGGCACGTTTGTCCAAGAGCTTCTTTGCCTCTTCCAGTTTTTCAGTGTGGTAAACCCGTTGCTTTGTGTATTGCCAAGCTTTCCGTGTCATGTCAGCGGTCATTTTCTCTTCAGTCTTACTGAGGAGTTCTGCGAGCTCATTTCGTTTACACGTCTGCTTTTCCAAAGTGTCGCGTCTGACAACGGTGGCTTCGCCTTTTTCAATGTCCCTTGGACCAATTTCAACCCGCATTGGAACGCCTCTGAGTTCCCAGTCGAAGTATTTTGACCCAGGTGTGATGTCCTCTCTCAGGTCAGCGTCAACTCTGAACCCTCCCTCTTTCAGTTCTCTTACAACGCTCAGACATTCCTTGTTTACCTGCTCTGCCTTGCCCTTGTACGGGATCGGGATGACTATTACCTGTGTTGGCGCGACTTTGGGCGGCAGGATTGTTCCATGGTCGTCACCGTGCATGATTAGGACTGATGCTATTCCCCTGCCTGAGATTCCAGCGCACGTTTGCCAGACGTGTTCTCTGTCGCCGTCCCTTGTTTCGTATGAAACGTCGAAAGCCTTGGAGAAGTGTTGGCCAAGGTTGTGAACCGTTCCGATCTGCAGCGTTCTGCCGTCGGGGCATATCATGTCAAACGCGGTTGAGTACTTCGCGCCTGCAAACTTGTCCCATTCTGGCCTCCTTGAGATGCAGTAGGCTACGCACAGTTCGTCGAAGATTTTCTTGTAGTTGTCTATCTCTTCTTGCACTTCAGCTTCTGCCTCTTCGGCCGTGGCATGCGCCGTGTGTGCTTCTTTGAAGTCGAATTCACGCATCCTCAGGATGGGTCTTGTGGCTTTGGTTTCAAACCTGAAAACAGTAACGATTTGGTAGAGTTTCAACGGCAAGTCTGTGTAGGAGCGTATCCACAGGCGTTCCATAGGACCGATGATCGTTTCGCTCGTGGGCCTCAGGGCCAGCCGCTGTTTCAGTTGCCTCTGTCCTCCGTGGGTGACCCAGAAAACCTGTGCTTCAAACCCTTCAACGTGTTCAGCCTCCTTCTGCAGCGAAGACTCAGGAATCAGAAGCGGAAAAAGTGCTTCATGATGCCCCGTCGAGTCCAGCTGGTTTCGAATCACTCGAAACACGTTTTCACGTATCTTGAACCCATAGGGAAGCCACACTGCCAATCCTTTGATCGGATACCTGTAATCGAAGATTTTTCCTTCAATCAAAACGTTTCTAAACCATCTACCGAAATGCTTACCCCACTTTTCCCTTGAGACAGCCTTTTCACTAGTCTTTGCCATTTTTGACATTTAGGTCTCTCCCTTGTCTTCTACTGCTAGAATATAATTCTACCGTGAAACCTTTCCTGAAATGAGCTGAGTCTCTCAAGAATTTAGCAACGTGGAACGCAATCGCCCATTTCAACCACTCGCCACAACATTGCAAGAAGAAGCTATTAAACATTTTCTCGTCGGGGTACTGTTAAGTTAAGTTACCCGCCCAGAGGATGGAGAAAACTTGATTAGGTTCCTTCTCCAATGTGTCTATGGAGCAGTGTTAGCAGATGGGTATAGCCCGATGGTTTTCCACTGTTTTAGTATTTTTGATGGTTTGTGTAATACTCTGCCCACTGGTCGCAAAAGGAGACGATACTTTCACTCCTACTATGCCGACCCGTCCACTCCCACAAGATGTGAACAATAACGGCATAGCAGACACTCTTGACCAAGAAATTGCTGAAAAAATAGCGAGTGGTGAAGGCGATGAGTACGTAAACGTCGTGGTCATGCTGGAACACGAACCATCAAGCCTAGACTTAGGGGCGTTTGTCTCAGCAGGGGGAAAAGTGACTGCGGGACCATGGAAATACGCCATCTACGGATTCGGCGGGTCAATACAATATGACAAGATCGACAGCTTCGCCCAGAATTGCTCCGACTTGATTTTCATAGAGAAGGATGCGGTGTTTGGCATAGGACCACCCCCATATCAAACCATTCCTGAGTATTCAGCTCAGACACTGCTCTTTGCTATGATAGGTATTGTCTTCTTAATCTTCTCTGCAAAGAAAATCGCTCAGAACAAGAAAAGGAGTTATCTCCCTAGAGTTCCTGAAAGCCCCCACAACTGAGAGACTTCATTTACTCCCAAGAACTGCTATGCCTATTTGATTTTCACTTTTTCCATGACCCGCTTTTCATATTCCTCTCGCGTCAAGATTCCTTTTTCCTCTAATAATTCAACGAGACTATCGAGCATGGTTTCTAAGAGGTCTATTTCCTCTGACATTTTTCGGCCATCCTTAGGAATAGCGATTTGGTCAGAACTAGAATAAGAACATTGAGCGTTTGTTAACTTCCTAGAGAAGCAAATGACAGAACCTTTAGGCCATGTCCTTTAACTTAACAGTGTCTCTCGTCGGGTTCTGGTAACTTCATAGGCGATAAAGTTTCCTGTTAAGAATCGGGCGATAAAAGAACTGTTCTGCTTCTCCATGTTAGCTGTCGGGTGATGAACTGAATAGACAGAAAAAAGATGGGAATTTTAGTTACTTCGCGTTTTCCGCGTGATATTGCAATTCATTTCATTTTTTCTCTCTCGTTCTTGCATTTCTTTCTTGTTTCGCATATATCGCATGT
>Ga0187886_1000385_pt1 | contig 54130 bp, 37 predicted proteins | sample June2016WEW_20_1_FD_133001 | JGI IMG/M metagenome (GOLD analysis project Ga0187886, IMG submission 133001) | Peatland microbial communities from SPRUCE experiment site at the Marcell Experimental Forest, Minnesota, USA - June2016WEW_20_150 | ecosystem: Environmental > Terrestrial > Soil >... | reverse complement strand
GATACGGTACTCGATGCGGATCCTCGCGACCGGCATTTCGGAGCATCTGGTTTCCACCGTCAGAAGATCGTCGTAGCGTGCAGATCTCCGGTACTTCGCGTACGCTTCGACGACGGCGATCAGGATTCCCTGCTTCTCTATCTCCGTGTAGGGCATGCCGATGTCCCGCAGAAGTTCGGACCGACCCTGTTCAAAATATTCGAAGTACTTTCCGTAGTAGACAAATTTCATCGCGTCGGTATCGGCATACCGGACGCGGATCGTCGTAGTGTTTTTGACCATGAAGCCCTGACTATTCCTTCCATGCTCCCATCTTCGAGAACTTCTCCACGCGCTTTTCGACAAGTTTGTCGGGCTTGATCTTTTGTAACGCTTTAAGTTCTTCCAGCAGGATCTTTTTCAGTGTTGATGCAACCATTTCGTGATTTCGGTGCGCGCCGCCGGGAGGCTCGGGGACGATCCGATCAATAATCTTTTGTTCAAAGAGATCAGCCGCTGTCAGCTTGAGCGCTTCCGCGGCCTGCTCCTTGTAGTCCCAGCTCCGCCACAGAATCGAAGAGCACGATTCGGGTGCTATCACCGAGTACCAGGCGTTCTCAAACATCAGGATGCGATCGCCAACCCCGATGCCCAGTGCGCCTCCAGAAGCCCCTTCACCGATGATCACAACGATGATCGGGACCGGGAGGTGAGACATTTCGAACAGGTTCCGTGCAATCGCTTCCGCCTGACCCCGCTCTTCTGCGCCGAGGCCAGGGTAGGCGCCGGGCGTATCAAGAAGCGTGATGACCGGCCTCTTGAATTTCACCGCCAAGTGCATCAACCGCAGGGCTTTTCGGTACCCTTCGGGATTCGGCATTCCGAAGTTGCGGAACACGTTCGATTTTGTGTCTCTTCCCTTCTGATGCCCCAGGATCATCACGGCCTGCCCGCCTAGGCGGGCGAACCCGCCAACAATGGCCTTGTCGTCAGCGAACAGACGATCACCATGGAGTTCCACAAAGTCTTCCGTCATCAAATGAATGTAGTCCAGCGTATACGGCCGGTCCGGATGCCGGGCCAGTTGGACGCGCTGCCAGCGCGTCAGGTTGGTGAAAATCGATTCACGGAGCTGGTCGACTTTTTTCTCCAGCGTGGAGATTTCGTCGGCGATACCGAGGTTATCTGCATACTTCCGCATTTCCTCGATCTTCTGTTCCAGCTCGATGATCGGCTTCTCAAACTCCAGTATCAGTTTCGCCATAGTTGCTCCTTGTGCCGGCAGTCTCAACATCCGCCGTGTTCGGGACTACTGCCGAGCTTGCAGCATGGTCTTCAAAAGGATTTCCACATCCAATGCGAGCGACTGGTTCTTTGCGTAGTACAGATTGTATTGCTCTCGTTCTTGTTCCGAGAGCGTGCGGTTGCGTTGCAGCTGGATCAATCCTGTGAGGCCTGGCTTTCCGAGATACAGTGTGCCCCCCTGGCCATGGGGGCCTGAGAATCCCTGGGCGGTTGCCTCGACCACCTGTTGAAACGTTTCCGGTGGACCAACGAGGCTTCGTTTCCCGGAGAGAACCGCAGGGAGCCGGAGAATGAACTGTGACCTGGAGGCCCCGGAGACGATTCTCTTGAAATATATGAAAGGATAGATCGAAATCAAAAGCAGGAGCGACACCGCAATGTCAAACAGACGCTTCAACGACCGGTTCGTCGACTTCTCGATATTATATGAGATTTGAACGAGGGGGAGCTCATTCAGAGAATCAACACTTCCCTTCCCTATGATGACTTCGAGGGTGTTGGGAACAAGATGGAAATTCACCGTCTGCTCCCGGGTCCGGCCGATGACAGAAAGGATGTCTGCATACGAGAGCGTTTGTGTCGAGAATATGACATCGCTCACCCTCAAATCCTGAATAACCTTGCCGATGTTGTCGATGCTGCCAACGACGGAAAGGCCCCAGAGCTCTTCCCCCACTCGCTTTCGAGTGTTGTCGATGAAGCCCAGAACGTCGTACCCGTCACTCACACGACTGCGGAGCCGTCGCAGCAATTCCTCCGCGGCCTTGTCCGTTCCCACGATCAGCGTCCGGCGCCCAAGGATGCTTCGACGTCCTTCCGATGAACTCCTCCCCTTCATGCGAAGCACAAGTCTCCACGACGGGAGCAAAACGGTGCTGAGCACCCCCGAGATGATCGTTACGCCGCGGCTGAACCCGTAATCCTTGAAAAAGAAGACGAGCGCGGAGATGAACACGTAGCTAAGCGCGGTTGCCAGGATCGCGCGCGACACAGACATGCGGCGATGCGTATACACGCCAGCCAAGAAGAGTCCGCCCACAACGATAAGCGCCGGCACGGAATAGATGATCGGGTATGCCTGGACCGGCAATCGGAAGATGGTGCCAAACCAGATCGCCTCGGCCAGCACGACCGACAGATCGACGAGGAGAATATCGACCAGGGCTACCGCGAGAGGGCGAAGGAATGCCCGAAGGATGGCAAGGCGCGATGAGACTGTGATGGCGAACCTGATAAGAAACGCGAACACGAGCGAGCTGCTCAGGTGCTTCTGCACAAAAAGGTGCATCGCCTGATAGAAGGTTCGGATTTCGTTCAGGCTGCTCCGTTTCGTGCTCTCACCTTTGTAGTGGATGATCTGCGTCGAATGGACGTAGTAGTTCTTCCAGCCGGCGCGCTGTATGCGATAGCACCAGTCGAGATCTTCTCCATACATGAAGAAATCTTCATCCAATCCCCCCACCTCATCATATGCCTCGCGCCGGACCATCATAAACGATCCGCTTACAGCATCGATTTCATACGTTTCGTCGGGACTGAGATAGGTGAGATTGTAGCGTCCAAAAAGGCGTGAGCCCGGGAAAAGAGCGCTCAGACCTATCATCTTTGTAAAGGCGGCCCAGGGGGCGGGAAAACTGCGACGGCAGGCGAGCTGAAATGTCCCGTCGGGATTCAAGATCTTGCAGCCGGCCAGCCCCACGTCGGGGTTCTCGTCGAAAAAACGGATCATCACCTGGAGTGTGTTTTCCTGGACGAGCGTATCGGGATTAATGAGAAGAATGTATTTCCCGCGTGCCTGCTTCAGGCCGAGGTTGTTGGCCTTGGCGAATCCCAGGTTGGAATCGTTGGCGATCAGATGGACCTTCGGAAAACGGCGCTTGACCATCTCGATGCTGCCGTCGTCAGACGCGTTGTCGACAACGATAATCTCCGCGCGGATTCCTTTCATCGCCTTCTGCAACGATACGAGAGCGTGATGAAGAAACTCACGCACGTTGTAGTTGACGATGATGATTGAAAGCTGCAGGGCAGACTGTTGACGTTTTTTGGGCATTGAAAGAATGTCACGCTAAGACGCAAAGCCGCGAAAGGTACTATTCAACTTGACTTGGCGCCCTTTGTGGTTTGTTTTTAACCGCAAAGGAACGTTCGTTGCCGAGAGTTGAACTCTCTGACATGGGCCATCTTCGACAGTCTAACTGTCGAAGAACAACTGGCGGGGCGTGAGATCATCTCCCGTCAAACAGGCTCCTGAACTTCAACCTCCACACCATCCACACTGCCTCATAGACGATGCTTTTCGACATCTTCGAGACACCGATCCTCCGGTCGACAAAGACGATCGGAATTTCGCAGACGCGGAATCCTTTTCTCCAGGACTTGAAGTTCATTTCGATCTGGAACGCATAGCCGTTCGAATGAATCGCGTCGAGGTCAATACTCTCGAGCACTTTTCGCTTGAAACACTTGAACCCGCCGGTCGCGTCGCGCACTGGCATTCCTGTGATGACGCGGGTATACAGGTTCGCGAAGTAGCTCAACAACAATCTCTTCATCGGCCAATTGACTACGTTCACTCCCTCTATGTACCGTGAGCCGATCACCAGGTCATACTCCTCCGCTTTTGCAAGCAGCTTCGGAAGCATTTCAGGATCGTGCGAGAAATCGGCATCCATTTCGAAGACATAGTCGAAGCCGTTGGCGAGCGCGTACTTAAATCCGGCAACGTACGCCGTTCCCAGGCCCATTTTCCCCGGGCGCTCAAGGAGGTGAATCCTCGGCTCGTCCTTTTGCATCTCCTTTACGAGTTTCGCCGTGCCATCGGGAGAATTGTCGTCAACGACTAAGACGTTGAAATGGCTCCCGAACTTCAGCACCGCCGGGAGGAGCTCTTGGACATTGTCAGCTTCGTTGTATGTTGGAATGACAACCAGGCAGCGTTTCATAAGCGATGTTGGGTCTCGACGTGTTTGGTGATAGTGAGCTTGTTCCGTTACTTTCCCAATCCTTCCAGGACAGAATGCGCTATGAACCGCTGTTGTTCTTCGGTCAGCTCTGTATGTATCGGAAGAGAAAGCACTTCTGCCGCGGCACGTTCGGTCTTCGGGAAGGACCCTGCCGGCTTCCCATCTACCAGATAGGCCTGCTGTTGATGCAGCGGGATGGGATAGTAGATGGCATGCGGGATTTTTTTCTGGGTCAGGTACTCATCAACCTTGTTCCGGTTATCAATGCGAAGCGTGTACTGGTGGAAAATGTGGCGTGTATAGGGAGCTTCATACGGAGTAGTGATCCCGTCGACTTTGAAGAGCTTGTTGTAGAAATGGGCGGCTGTCCGCCGAGCCTCATGCCATTGGTCGAGGTACTTTAGCTTGACGTTCAGGATGGCAGCCTGAAGAGTATCAAGCCGGCTGTTCACGCCGAGCATTTCATGGTAGTACCGCTTGCGTGAACCGTGCATGATGATGATGCGCACTTTTTCGGCGAGCTGGTCATCATTCGTCACAATCATGCCGGCATCGCCAAAAGCACCCAGGTTTTTGCTCGGGAAGAAGCTGATGCAACCGAGCGCTCCGATGCCACCAACCTTGCGCCCTTTGTAGTCGGTCCCCATTGCCTGAGCCGCATCCTCGATCACGGGGAGCCCGTGTTTCCTGGCGATTTCCATAATTGGATCCATATCCGCCGAATGACCATAGAGATGCACAGGGAGTATCGCCTTCGTCTTCGACGTGATTGCAGACTCCAAGGCTGCCGGATCGATGTTGAAGGTCAGCGGATCAATATCAATGTACACCGGTCTTGCGCCAAGCAAAGCGATAACCTCCGCTGTTGCAACAAAGGTAAACGGCGTTGTGAGAACTTCATCGCCCGGGCCGATTTCAAGGGCCATGAGGGCCACTTGGAGAGCATCTGTGCCTGATGCACACCCGATTGCGTGTCGTGTACCCAAGTATTTGGCGGCCGATGCTTCGAACTCGCCCACTTCCTTCCCTAGGATGTAGTGTCCCGAATCCAGTACGCGATGAATGGCATCGTCGATTTCAGGCTTGATTTTCTTGTACTGCGTAACCAAATCAACCATTTGAATATTCAGTGTGCTCATATCAGGTATGTCCTTTTCCCATCATCATAACGTAAAAGGTATTGAAAAGTATCTTTAAATCCATTCGCCACGACATGTTCTCTATATAGAAGAGATCATACTTCAACTTCACTTTCACATCTTCGATTGATTCGTCATACTTGTGCTTAACCTGCGCCCAGCCTGTGATGCCCGGTCGAACTTTTAGACGACGTTTGTAGAGCGGCAGTTCCGCCGAGAGTTTTTCCACAAAGAACGATCGTTCGGGCCGCGGCCCGACGAGGCTCATATCACCGCGGAGCACGTTGATGAACTGCGGCACCTCGTCGATGTGCAATCGCCGGATAATTCTTCCAACCGCCGTCACTCGAGGATCCCGTTTCGTCGCCCATACCGGTCCCGATTTCTTCTCGGCATCAGCATGCATCGATCGGAATTTGAAAATCCTGAACGGCTTCCCGTTCTTTCCCAGTCGTTCCTGACCGTACAAAACCGGACCTGGGGAATTCAGCTTGATGAGCACCGCGACGAGCAACCAGAATGGTGATCCCACGACCAGGATAAGCAGGGAGGCCAGCACATCGAGCGCGCGCTTGAGCGATTCCTCCCACGGTTTCATGATTTCCGGGGTTACCTCTATGAGAGGAACTCCGTAAATAGAGCTTATGCGCGCCTGACCGCTCACGATATCGTAGAGGTCAGCCATCATTCTCAACCCGACCTCGTATCCCGTGCATTCAGTGATGATATGGATGAGTTTATCGTGTTCTGAGGATTCAAGGCCGACGAGCACCTCACGGACATTGTACTCTTTGATTAACGAGGAAAGTTGTTCCAGGTTACCGACCAGCGCTATGTGCTTGTATTCCGAGCGCTTGGGACGCTTTCCGGATTTCGGTCTCGAAGCATCGACGAATCCGACAAGTTTGTATCCCAACGCCGGATACTTGATGACCATGTCGCAGAGCTCCCGCGCCTTGGCCGACCAACCGACGATGAGGGTGTTCCGGGCGCCAATGCCGGCCCCCAGCAATCGTTTTTGAGTTGCCCTGAAGGCCAACCGCCCCAGGCTGACGAAGCCAATCATCTCCAGCCAGTATGCTCCTATCAAAAGTCTCGTTCCCGGCTGTGCGCTCGACGACTGGTCATCGATGAAGATGACGAAGAACAGTACAAGAACGCCTGCGGTAATGATGCGGAAGAGCGTCACAAGTTCGTCAAGGCGGGACTGGGCGTACCACGATCGGTAGAGCCCGAAGAAGGCGAAGAGCAGCAGCCAGTACACGTAGACAGCGAGCATCGGGAGGAGGAAGTCAGGTTCGATCGGATAGGTGAACCAGCCGCTCCTCACCCTCAACGCGTAGTATGCAAAGTACGCCAGGTTGATGGTGATAAGGTCCAGCAGAATAAGAAAAACGCGTTCAATGCGCTTGTTCATCGCACACTATCCCAAATCCTCAATACTCTACCCATACTACTTTGTCTTGCTTGGCAAATCGCGGACGGCGGACGACATTCCCGGTGGAAAGCTCGCTGATACCTTGATGTTGTCCCATTCATCCCGGAACCAACGAATTGTGTTGGCGAGCCCTTCCTTGAACTGGGTTTTCGGCTCATAGCCCAGCAAATCCTTTGCGCGGTCGATCGATGCGAGCAGCCGGCTTTTCGTATCCCATTTACGCCGCTTCGACGATGCAATCCCGGCCTTGTTTCCCGTCAGGTCATTAATCATCGTAATAAGATCCAGGATGCGTGTTTCGACCCCGGAAGCAAGATTCATCTCCTGGCCGATGGCCTTTTCATAGAAGCCGGCTCTCATCACGCCGTCGACAATATCTTCAACATACGTAAAGTCGCGGGTTTCTTCTCCTGTTCCGGTCAACGGAAGGGGCTTACCCTGCAGGGCCCAGTAGATGAAGTTCGGAATGACGTTGCGATATTGCCCCGGCACCTCACCGGGACCGTATGAATTGAAAAACCGTGTTTTCACAACGGGGAGATTGTAATGATTGAAGAAGAAATTGCAGTAGAGCTCCCCGAGCATCTTGGTAATCTGGTATGGCGTGCTGAGGTTGAGAGACATGAATTCTTCCCGAAGCGGCAACGGAGCCGAACTTCCATAGATCGAGCAACCAGACGATGCGTAGATGAAGCGTTCCACCTTTGTGAGTTTCGAGTACTCGAGCACGCGGAGCGTCCCGAGGCCATTCGTCATGAGATCACTTTCGGGATGATCGATGCTGTTTTGATTTGCGAAAAACGCCGCCAGGTGGAACACATAGTGAGGTTCTTCGAGGAAAACACGTTTCAGCTTCACCTCGTCCTGCACGTTGCCTTCCACGAACATGAGATTGGAAGCGTGGGGCAAACTCCATCGTTGACCTGAACTCAAGTCATCGAGGGCAAGGACCAGCTCGGCTTCGGCTTCGCACAACTTCTTCACCAGATTTGACCCTATGGCCCCCGCCCCGCCCGTGACGAGGATTCGTTTTCCTTTGTACGCTTGCTCGTGCTCTTTCATCATTTTTCCTGTCCTCTGCGTTGTTCAGTAAGATTCTTGAATGCCAGTTCGTACAGCGTCGAACACACCTCCAACGAATAGTGTTGTTCGACAAACTTCCTCCCATGTTCGCGATACTCCTGAGCCAGCCCGGGATTCTGATAAATCCTTCTGACAGCTTCTGCCAGCGCTGGCGGATTTTCCGGTTCAATGCATATGCCGCACCGAGCGGCCTCTATGATCTTGGGAGCGTCCCCGTGAAGCGGTAGACCGGCGATCAACGGACGACCAGCAGCCATGATACTCATGATCTTGCTTGGCACTACCGGAGTTCTTACCTCTTTACGAAGAGTTGCAAGACAAATGTCCGAGGCCTGGAGAAGCTCAACGTATTCGTCTTTGCGAAGCATGGGAAGAAAACGGACATTGCTCATTCCCTTTGCCCGCGCCATCAACCGGGGTTTTTCCAAACCATCACCCACTATATAGAAGAGAATCTTTTGTTCATGTTCCATCTGCTTGGCAGCGTCGATGACCGTGTCGATGTCTTGTGAGAGACCAATGACACCTGCAAACGACACAATGTACTCGTCTGTGCTGATTCCATGACGACGACGGAACTCGTTGTTTCGTTCTCCGGGTTTGATGGACTTCGTATCAATCATGTTTGGAATAACCATGACTTTCGAGACCGATCCGCCGCAGGAAACAACATGGTCGCGATTCCCGGGAGAGTGAACCACCACCAAATCTGAGTTTCTGTAGAGATTGGATTCGATGCGGCGAAACCAGTTGATGAGGAACTTGCTTCGAAGAACGCCGAGGTCAATAGCGCTCTGCGGAAAGAGATCCTGCACATTCAAAACGGCCTTCATGCCTTTCAGTCGGCGAAGGATGAAGGCTGTCCAGCCAAGGAAAAGGGGCGGCGAATATACGAGGACAACATCAAATGCGCCTTTGGTGAGAAAAAGACCCGAAAAACTCAGCACCAGGGAAAGCGTGATTTGCCCCAATCCACGGAGGACAGGAATTTGGCGCGGCATTCCAATCGTCCTGATCCTGATCACCTCCATACCATTCACGCGTTCCTTCATCCACCAGCCGGAACGATATTCGACCGGGAGAGCTTTCTGATCGATGTTGTATGCAGGGTACCCGGTGAGAATTGCTACATGGTGACCCCTCTTGACCAACTCCGTTCCGAGTTCATAGTAAAGATGGGAGGCAGAGCCCACTTCAGGCGGAAAGTATGCCGAAACGAGTATCAGATTCATCGAGCACCCTTGATATCCGGGAGCGCCACCGGACGGCGCTCTTTGAGCGATTCCAGGGAGGCAAACGTCGCCTGGGTCGTGGCGACGGCGCGTTCGAAGTTCGGACGCGACAGCGCTGAAGACCCGTGGATAAACTCGGACATTTCTTTCTTGTATCCCATATCCTGACCTGAGAGTTTTTTCCGTTCTTTCCTGGCCCCGTGCACAAACTCAAGCATACGAAAATCCTCGATGACCGCAGCTGACTCGTCCCAGAACACTTCAATACGCTCTCGCGAAAACGTCTTTGTTCCAAGCGCTGAGTACATAATCGTGCCAACTGAACCGTCACCCAACGTGAGCGTGATCGAGACATTGTCGTCTGCCCGGTACTTACCAAGCGCTCCGGAGATGGCCGATGCGAACACTTCCGTGGGATTAGAGCCCGTGATGCGCTGAAGAAAGTCGACGTAATGGCAAGCCTCGCCAACGATGCGCCCGCCGCCCACCGCCGGATCTTGAGTCCAGTGATCGAATGGGATGAAGCTGGCATTGACCCGAACGTGGGCCTGCAAAGGCGCGATCCTGTTGCGGAGCAGTTCGAAAAGTCTCACGCTGAGCTGTGAGTACGGACGATTGAATCCTACCATGAACATCTGCTCGGGACGAAGGTGCGAGTACGCCTCGAGCAAAAGGTCGAGCTCTTCCGGTCGGATGGCGAGTGGCTTCTCCACGAAAACGCTCTTTCCCTTCCGCAGTGCTTCGGCCACAAGGTTTGCATGGAGGTGATGACGAGTGCAGATGACGATGCTGCCAATGCGATCGTCGTTCAAGACTTCCTGATAATCGGACGTCGCGTACTCAAAGCCATAGCGTTTTCCGGTATGCTGCGAGCTCAAACCCGATTTCGTTGAAATCCCGCGCAGCGTAACCCCCTCGACCGACTTCAAAGCCGGCAAGAGAATATTTCGTGCGAACATTCCTGCGCCGATGACACCGACGGTCGTCCGTGCACCGGTCGCCGCATTACTTGATTTTTCAAATGTTTGAGCATGCTTCAACTTCACGAGCGTTGCAGCCGGTCGTTCCTTCGGGTAGTCGATGAGGACGCCTACATAGTTTTCTTTGCCGCCAAGAATCATCGCATAAGCAGATTCCGCTTCTCCAATGGCGAAACGATGTGAGATCAGCTTTCGGACGTTCACGGATTCGATGGAGACGAGCCTGAGGAATTCCTCCAGATTCCGCTGTTCAGTCCAGCGGACATATTCAAGAGGCAGGAACGGATAGGACGGGACGAGGCTCCGGGACGGTCCGGCTGCTTTTGAGACTGTGAACGTCAGCTCCTTATCCCAGAACGCCTTGCGCGTCAGGGTGAGTTCAGAGACACCGACCAGGACAATCCGGCCGCGCTGGCGGGCAATGCGCTCCGCGAGTTCAATCGTGGAGTTGTCCTTCGTAGCGGCAGCGAGGACAATCGCATCCGCTCCTTTTCCGCCCGTCAGATTCGCTACGATGCTGTCAATATCATCGCGCCCGATCATGTACGACTGCGCGCATCCAAGTTCCTTTGCGAGGTTTACCTTTCCTTCACTGACGTCGATGCCAATCACACGGCACCCATAGGCTGCGGCAATCTGAACCGTGATGAGTCCGATCAGCCCCAGGCCAACCACGACGACATTCTCGCCGAACGTCAGTTCCGCGCTCCGAACACCGTGCATGCTAATGCCACCGAGCATCACAAACGCCGCTTCGTCGAAGGAGAGTGCCGAACCGTCTTTCAGTTTTGGAATGAGCGTGCAGAGATCAGGCGGAGCTGTTATGATCTCAGCATGGCTTGCATAGCCGTGGCCTGCACACGCTACCGCATCACCAACAGCAAATCCTCTGACATTCGCTCCCACTTCAATGACTGTCCCGGCTGAACTGTACCCCAGAGGGACCGGCTCGTCAAGCCTCGACATTGCCTCCCTGAAGACGTTCAAGAACCCTTCCTTTTTCGCCTTCTGGTATGCGAGGGAGACCAAGTCTGGCCGGGCAATGGCCTTACCAACAAGGCTTTTTTTGCCCATTTCGATCATCAGTTTTTCTGTGCCCGGGCTTATGAGCGACACAGCGTTTTTGATCAAGACTTCGTTCGAGCCGCAGCGTGTTGCCGGGTTTTCGACGACACGCACACGTCCGGTTTTCAATTCTTCAATGACTTGTTTCATAGGGCGTTCTGTACCCGAGAATTGGGTGGGTTTATTTTTCCTGTGTAGTTGGTTTCTTCATATGGTTGAAGCGTCCGACCTTGCATAGCTGAGACCGGGTTTGTGGGCAACGTTGCGGGAGCTCATACCATGGGCCATCGCACTCCCAACAAGTCTATGCCCTGCATTTTTTGTGGGAGGGTAACAGCACGTTTTTGGTCAACATGCCGATTGAGGTGGTGGATTTCCAACAACCTTGGCCTTGCCTGATCTTTGTTTTTCGATGCCTTGTTCCACACGCGTTTATCTAATGAATGTGCGTGACGACCCGAGAGGCTTCGCAGTATCACCGCCCGTAAGAATCATCTCAAGCGGTGTTTCTTGTTGCGAACGTGGATTGCCAAATCCAATGGTTAAGGTTGGCGTAAGCTCGTTCCGTGGCCCTTTTCTTGACCGGCAACTCCGTCAAGGAACCCACTATACAAAGCTTTCCATTGTCGTCGCGTTTTGCGTGGACTACGGAAATAACCGGACGAGCTTACAGCGGCCTTAGCGATAGCGTTTGACAAAGTAAACAAGACAACATAGAGCCTATAGAACCACCCTTCGTCTCTGAAGGCCCAAATGCGATTTCTTGTATGATAGTACAGGTAGAGTTCCGAGTAGTTCCTCCACCCTTTACCTGCGCCGCCTTTGTGAAACGCCACTGAGCGAGCAGTGTACGCCATGCGGTATCGTGTCCTCACCCGACGAGAGAATTCTACGTCTTCAAAATACATAAAAAAGCGCTCATCGAACAAACCAACCGTTTCGAAAACCTCTCGTCGTACAAGAAGAAGGACGCCAGGAACATAGTCAACATCACGTTCAAGTGTTGAGGAGCGACAGGCTTCTTCGTCGCGTCCTTTGTCCAAGCCGGTGCACAACCACCAACTGAACTCACCAACCGCAGCGAATACTTCCTGAGGAGACGATGCATAAAAGACCTTCGGGCTCACAACGCCGATATCCGTGTCCCGTTCCATCACGGCAAGCATTGGGTCCAGGAATCTGTTCTCTACGACAACATCATCATTGGATATCAGGATGTAATCGACATTCTTCCTTAACGCGTATCGAATGCCAGCATTATTACCGCCTGCGTAACCAAGGTTTGTGGGTTGAATGAGTAAAGGCAAATCGGGAAAGGTACGGGCAAGTTCTTCTGCACCACCGTCCCCCGACGCGTTATCAACGAGGATGATCTCAAGATTCTGGTTACCACATTGTTGAAGCGAGAGAACGCATTTCTTCGTATCCTCAACGCCTCTGTAATTTAGTACCACAGCGGCGACTCGAGGCGGTCTAGTTGTCGATTTTGTCATGAGTCATCGAGGGTTAATAATATGTCGGAATCCGCTAGTGTTGTTCGGCATCAGACCTTCGACATGCAAAGCAACAACGAAGCTGATGGTACGGCCTCCAGAATTACTTCATCGCACCAACGAATACACATAAGCAGTCACTTCTTCCACAGTAAGGGCTCGAAGGATGAGAAGTAATGTGAAGTAAGTCACAATCCCAACGGCCAGCAAAAGAAAAAAATTCAGCGGCAAGAAGAACAAAATCAGCCCCATGATTGATGCAGCAAAGAAAGGTTTGACACTGATTCTCAACACGTACGAAAGACGAACAAACTTAGAAAATGTGACAAAATACACAAGCAATACAGACTCTGAAAGTATCCCGACAATTGACGGAGCTACAATACCCAGTAGAGGAACCAGGAGAAGATTTCCGACAATCGTCAATACACCTGCCACCACATAACCCACAAAATAGGCGCGCTGATAATTAGCAGCGACGAGGACGTTCTCGAAAATCTGGCGATAGATCACGATCACGACCACCCAAACAGAGAGCTGAAAAACTATGACCGCCTTTTGATACTCTGGAGAATAGAGAAAGCCCATAATCCGGGAAGCGAGTATGGACCCACCTACTCCAATAGGTATAGCGGCAAAAACAAAAACCCGAAGGAGGTTCTTTAACGAATCGCTAAACAAGGTCATTGACTTCTTGTATGACTTCGCCATCGATGGGAAAGCAGCATTGGCAGCAGCCACAGCAGCAAATGCCAGGAGGAACAGGACAATCTTATACGCTGCCGAGAACAAACCAACGTCTTTGTCCGTCAAGAAGAAACCCAGAGCCATCGTTCCGAAGTTAAAGTTGATCTGCGTGATGAATGCTCCTGCTGCCAGCGGAATTGCCGCGACAAGCGTGCGTTTCAGTGCCGCGAGGTCAATCTTATCCCAGATTAACCCGAACTTTCTGTGATATATTCCCATGAGCAAGCCAGCAGCAACGGCAATACCTATCACGTAGGACAGCGCAGCATGATTCAGGTTGTCACCGCTTTGCACAAAAAAGAAAACAAGGACCGCAAACACCATCCCTTTTGAGATTCTCCCCAGGGCAACATATTCCATCTCTTCAATACCTTGAAATACCCATTCGAACAACACCGCTGACGGCAAGAGGGCAAGCCCGAAGACAAGGACAATCGATTGTATCTCACGAATCCTGGGAACAACAAAAGACACCACCACCAACAAAAGGAGAGAACCGACGGCGAGAATAGTCCGTAATGCCGTAATGTTCCACACGTGTTTGGAAATCTCCTCTTTATCTTGGGCGACAGCACGAGTTCCAAGGGTCTGCAGACCGAAATCCGCAAGGTAAAGAAAATAGAGGGCTGTGACGTGTGCGAATGAAAACTTTCCGAATCCCTCAGGCCCGTACACACTCGCTATGTGGACAAAGGCCCAGAGAGTGAATAGTTGGCCAATAACATTGGAAAGGAAAAGAGAAAGGAAATTCCTTGTGATTCGTCCGGAGATCACATCAATCGCCTTTCTCCCAAAGAACTCCCTTCGTTGCTTTGAGGTGAGGGAACCAGCGAGTGAACATCACCTAGCCGGGGTATCATCGTGCAGCGCAGAATCCAATACAACGCGAGCATGTTGTAGAGAAACCAGAGGAAAGAAATGGGAAAAACGAAAAAAGAAATGAACATAACGAAAACCATGACTCCGTACGCTGTCACTCTCTTTATTGTTGGCTTTGTGCGCATTCGATAGTACAGAAGGCCTATGCCTAAGCCGAGCGTCCATGGAATCAGAATCAGACCAATGACACCGAAATCTCTATAGAGAACCCAGAACGCTGTATAGGTATTGTATCCACTGACAAGGTAGGGAAAGCGCTCAATGCCGAAGTAATCGCTGATCCAGTATTTGAGTCCTGTGATTGCCGTCACGAAATCAAACGTGAAGTACCCATAGGTGTGATGGTCCAACCAATTCACGGAACGAGCGAAATTCTCCAAATTCATGACCATATACATGTACGGCTCTGTAAGCGATGCGAAAGACTTCGGAAATCGCATCTTTGCTGTCGTATAGATATACATAGACAGAAGCTCAAGGTGACGTCCTCTCAGTGACGCGATCCAGTAAAAAAAGGCAGTAACGGCTCCAAGAAGAGGTAGTGCGGTTCTCAGTCGGATAGAGTTGGTCGCATAGTAAAGAAGAGTAAAGCACATCAGTGCAGCCATGATGATTTGGAACCTCTGAAGAAGAAGGAAGTACGACCCGACGGCAATGAGAGATATAAATGTGAGGAATATTTTCTTCCCCTTTTTCCCCTGAACTAAGAGATGATACAGAACGGTGAAGAAAATAATGAATGCAGTTGAATTAATAAACACCCCAAAACCAAAAACGTAGAAATCGACTCTTGAGATTTTTGTTCCGACAACGAAAACCGGAAGAAAACCCTTGACCAAGTAAATAACAAGATACGAAATGCTGTAGACGGCAACGGCGGCAGAAACAAACCAGAAGAGCTGTGTTTCACGGACTCTTTCTTTCCTTAACAACTGACGCATCTCACTGATAGGGACCAATTCTTTTTCAAGGTTCAAAACAAACGCGATGAATATCCCGACAAGAAAGGCCGCTATGCCTGTGAGCAGCAGAACCCAGCTCAAGAGATTCCAGGTATGCTGCAGCGCGCTGAATTTTAGTTCGGTGAGGCCAACGGCCAGGCTCCAGACGAACCCGAACACGCGAGCCGGAGAAAGCATATCTGCTCCCTTTCGGAAACAGGAAAGCACTATTCCCAGGCAAATCCCGAAACACAACCAAGAAATCCAACTCATCGCGTGAGTCTCCGCAGCCGCTTCACGTTCGCACCTCCCCATCCAGCGAGGTCCGAGAAAACAAAGTTCAAGAAGATCATCCTTTTGACCGTCAGGAATGGAGTGACGCCTACTTTACTTCCTCGCATTTCGCTTCCACCGCAACCCGAACCAATCCGACCGCACTGTTGACCACATCGACGCGACCCGGTCGGGATCCAGCGCTCTCACCTTCCGCGCACCTTCAATGGCGAAAACAATGGTCAGCGCCACGAGTGTCGAGATGGCCATGGAAAGCCAACCGTAGAGTGCAATTTTCGGCTTCGCCTTCCTTTCAGGGACCTGTGCGGAGTCGAGCACAATCACCGACGGGGTTGCCCGCTGCTCTTCCACTTTGGCTTGTTCGTAGAGGGGCGTGACGAATTGCAGGATCTTATATTGAATCTCGACATCCCGGTAGCGCCGTACATAGTCGGATCCGAGCTGGGGAGCCTGCTTGAAAGGAACGAGCACCTTCACATCCCCTTTCTCTCCCCCCGTTCCGTCGTTGAGCTGCCGTATCTTGTCGCGCATGGCATCGAGCTCGATCTCTGCCGCGCGGATGCTTGGATGCCCGCTCGCGAGCGTCTGGCGGAGCACGGTCAGCTGAACATCCTGGACCTCCATCTTTCCGTAGATTTCAGCCATCGCCTTGATTGAGGCCTCCAGTTGTTCAGGAAGCGCAACAACGCCGTACTTCTGCTGGAACGCCTTCAAAGAATCCTCTGCCGCCCGTATGTCGGAAAGATTCTTCTTGTAGCGTGATTCAATGAACTCCCGGTTCGCGCGTGCGTTCTGAACCTGCAACTCCGAGTTCGTCTCGTTCAACAGGCGGACGAAATAGTTCGCCATGTCAGCGGCACGCTGCGGGTCCATGTCGTAGACGGTGATAAACAGGTTCCCCTCATCGGCGATCTCAAAACCCACGTTGGAAAGAAGCTCCTTCATCGTTTTCTCACGCGGGTAGTTTGTGACTTCGTACACCTTTGTGAGATTGAACCGGTCAATCACCTTCAGAAGGACAGTTTCGCTCGACAGGATCGCCCGGTATCTGTCCATCTCAGAGGAGCCCGTGAGGGCGGAGAGAGAACGGCCCGGCGATATGGAGCGCACGAGCGACGAGATCCCCTCGAGCCCCGAAAACATATCCGCCTTCTCAGCCGGAAAAACCGATGCAGTCGCTTTGTACCACTTCGGGCTCAGGATTGCTATGATCACGACAATAACTGTCGTGATGAAGACCGTTCGCACAATGAATTTTCTCCAATGGGCTATCACAGCAAGGAAATCCAGAAGGGCATTCCCTACAGGCTTCGGGCCCTCGGCTTGGGTTGTGGGTTCTCCTGGAAGTCCTGACGGCTGACCAGTCACTTCTTTTGGGCTGTTCTTCATTTCAACACGCCTGGGAAAATGAGTACGGTTGCATTGGATTTAGAATATCGTCGTAGCGTGCTCATAACTACTTCGCTGCACGCATGGCATAAATCAACGTTGTAACAGAAAGGAAAATCGTCACGACATCACGGAAGTACGGATAGTAATACCCAAACCCTTTTCTCGGTTCTTTCGGAACCCAGATGCGGTCGCCCGACTCAATCGTCGTATCGCCAGGCTTGAACCAGCTGAACGTCCCTCCTTTGATGATCCGGACTTCACCTTCATCAGCAAACTCCTGATAGTCGCCAGCCTTCCGGACATAGAAGCGATAGTTTTCGCCGGGGACATACGCAACATACCCGGGATTGGCTACCTGGCCCTGCACGAGGACCGAACGCTCATCAGATGGGATGTAGATGAAATCCTCATGGTGGAGGATAACATCGCTCAATGTGTCCTTGTCCACGAGAAGCGATTTGAAATTCACCACGACCGGCTGACGCCCAACCTTGACATCCAGGAAGAAATACGTACTGTCAACTGACAGAAACTGATGCGCACGTAGATAGTTCAGATAGTCAAGCTGAGACGCATCGGGAACATTGTACTTTTCATCTTTTCGCCAAACGACCGAGGAACCCAGCAAAGCTCGATTCGTTGGTCCTCCGGCGGCACGCAGAATCTGTGAGAGCTTCGTCGTTTCGCGGGTGATCGGGTAGTCTCCGGGGGAAGCAACCTCTCCACCAACCGTGACAAAGAAGTCCCTTCGCCTGTCCATCTGATGTCTGACGAGGATGCGGTCACCCCGTTGGAGAGGAACGTCTGAAGCTCTTCCGGCGAGGATCGCGTCGAGGTCTACGGAAATTTCCTGGGATCTGTCCCCGGTTTTTTCAGATCGATAGATGGTCGTGGCCTGCCGATCGGCGGTCTCAAGCAGCCCCTGCGCAATCCGGATCAATCCCAGCAGGCTGTCCCCCTGGATAAACTCATACCGTCCGGGCACATTGACAGCGCCGTGGATACTGATGAAATTCGTAGAGAGGGTCGTGCTTGGAACGACGATGAGATCCCCGTCGACGAGAAAGGGATTGTATTTATTTTCGAGCGTCGCATAGTACTTTGGAATATCAACGCGAAGCGTGTCCCCGTTGCGGCGTATCAACTTGATGTTCCGCGTTGAGGTCTGTTCATCGAGCTCGGTCTTCGAAGTGATTTTCGGGATCCTGAAATCATCCTGGAACACAGGCAGTCCGGTAGGCGAAAGCGCCGGAATTGTAAAGGTTGTGTTTGGCGTCTTCACTTCGCTGGCACCCAGGAGGACAATTTTCTCGACCCGTTCGATGGCACTGGCGATGTATTGTCCGGGTCTTGAAACGGCCCCGCGCAACGTCACGATCAGTGAGCGCGGGCGAACAAGCGTCATCGAGACACTCCCCGGCTTGTATTTCTTTTCCACGGCCTCTGCAACGCGCTTCTTCGCCTCAGCGAGTGTGATGTCTGCTACGCGGATTTCTCCGACCGTCGGGATGAGGAGCGTCCCTTCCGGCGTGACCAGGATCATGTACTCCAACGGAGGCACGCCCCAGAAGGTGAGCGTAAACATGTCGTACGGGCCTACGATGTACTGAGTCGGGTCAACCGATCCTTCCATCGGAATACCGGTGAATTTCTGTCCGGTCTCTTCCTTTCCTTTTTGGTCCGACTGTGACGTCTTGCCGCTCGCCTGATCCCAGATGGAGGTGGGTTTCTCCTGCGCACGGGAGGACACCATGACAACGCATAAACAGACTACGATCCATATCTTCGCGCGGGTGTTCATTCGGAACCGCTCCTTAGATTTTCTTCAAAATGATTTCTGTAATTCGGTGAGCCGCTTTGCCATCCCACAATTCGGGCACTCGCCCCTTGCGAGCCATTCCATTGTATACATCGAAACTGTTCTTCACAACAAGGTCAACATCGAGTCCGCACAGTTTGTTCGTGCCGATTTCGCACGTGATGGGGCGCTCGGTGTTCTCACGGAGCGTGAGACACGGCACTCCCAGGAAGGTCGTCTCTTCCTGAATGCCCCCCGAGTCGGTTATGACCAGCTGTGCCTGATCCATCAGGCATAGGAATTCCAGGTACCCCAGCGGCTCCGTAATGCTTAGATTTGAAATCTTTGCCGCGCATTCGCCCAACCGATGGTGCTCAAGCATCTTCCTGGTCCTCGGGTGGACAGGGAAGATGATCGACGTACGGCTCGCGAGCTTTTCGAAGATGCTGACGATTTTCTCAAGCCCCTCCTCTGTATCCACATTGCTCGGCCTGTGGAGCGTGACAAGTGTGAACTGCTTCGGCCTAACATTGAATTGGTCCAATGTCTTCAGGCGTGCTGCTTTCTCGCGATAGTGGACCAGGGAATCGATCATCACATTCCCAACATAGAAAATCTTGTTCTCCGCGACGCCTTCCCGGCGAAGATTATGGAGACCACTCGGTTCACTGACAAAGAGATACTCTGAGATGACGTCAGTCAATATCCGGTTGATCTCTTCCGGCATCGTCCTGTCAAAGCTCCTCAGGCCCGCTTCAACGTGAGCTACAGGAATCCCCATTTTCACGCTGACAAGGCTCGCCGCCACAGTTGAATTCACATCCCCGACAACGATCACAAGGTCGGGCTGCTGTTCAGCCAGTACTCTCTCCAGCCCCAGCATGACTTTTGATGTCTGCTCGGCATGCGTGCCTGATCCGACGCCCAGATAGAAATCGGGATGGGGGAGCTCGAGATCGTCGAAGAATACTTTCGACATCGCCTCATCATAGTGTTGGCCGGTATGAACGATCAGGTGACGGACGGAGTCCGAATACCGCTGGAACGCCTTATGCAGCGGGGCAACCTTCATAAAATTCGGTCTAGCACCGACGATGCTGATGATGGTTTTCAATGCTGAAACTGTGTGTGGTTAATCGGTTAAATGGTTAACTGGAACCTGAACATTCTGTATTCTGACTTCTGAATTCTCGCTTCTACAATCCCTCACCTTCCCTCGTACATCTTCCTGTAATACTCTTTGTACTCTCCGCTGATAATTCGCTGCCACCAGGCGACGTTTTCCCGGTACCAGAGAATCGTTTGGGCGATTCCCGCCTGGAATGTGTGGTGCGGCTCCCAACCCAGGTCGCGCGAAATTTTCCCCGCATCGATGGCATACCGACGGTCGTGGCCGAGGCGGTCTTTCACGAATGAAATCAGCGATTCGGGTTTCCCGAGGGTCGCAAGAATCGTTTTCACGACGTCGATATTCTTCTCTTCTGAATTTCCGCCGATATTGTACACTTCTCCCGGGATTCCCTTGTGCAGGACTGCATCAATCGCCGCACAGTGATCGGTCACGTGGATCCAGTCACGGACATTCGTGCCATCACCGTACACCGGCAACGGCTTGTCATTCATTGCGTTAGCTATCATCAGCGGGATCAGCTTCTCGGGAAACTGATAGGGACCGTAGTTATTTGAGCACCGGGTGACAACGATGGGAAGGCCAAACGTGTGCTGATACGCGAGCGCTAGCAAGTCGGCCGAAGCTTTGCTGGCCGCGTACGGACTATTGGGGTGCAGCGGCGTGTCTTCTCTGAATTTTCCTTCCGGACCAAGCGAACCATAGACCTCATCAGTTGATATCTGGACAAAGCTCTTCAGCGGGTACGCCTTCGCCATTTCCAGCAACACATTCGTGCCCATGACATTTGTGCGCACAAATTCCGCCGCGCCGACGATGCTACGGTCGACGTGCGATTCTGCCGCAAAATTGATCACCGCATCAAAGTGCCGCTCTTCAAAAAGGGATCGGACCAGAGACGCATCGCAAATATCCCCCTGGACGAACGAATGACGCGGGTTTTCCTCCACGTCCTTCAGGTTTTCCAGATTGCCGGCATACGTCAGTTTGTCCAGGTTGACGACACGATATGTCGGGTGCATGTCCAGCATACAATGGACGAAGTTGCTTCCGATAAAGCCAGCACCACCCGTAACGAGGAGGTTCATGGTAATTGTCGATTAAGAAAATGGGACAAACCACCCCTGCAATTAGGGAATTTAGCAAATAATGAATGAAGATAAAAGCTTCTTGAGCCTGAGAGCGGATCAGATATACAAACAAACGTGTAATGGTACGGTAGATCGTCGGATGGATCGATAAAGCAGTATCAAGAGGAAAGTCTGTAGGGCCTCGGCGTTGTTCTTAGTGCAGAATCAACTTAACGAAAAATCGGCCGACTGTCAACCAGCCGTTCTCGTTCGTTGGAAATCCCTACATGCGTTCTGGAGCGGAAATTCCGAGTATTTTGCACCCATTTGACAGCACCGTCCTGGAAGCCGAACACAGAGCAAGACGCGCAACTGAAAGATCCCGATCCGGCGTGACGACTCGATGTTCATGATAAAATCGGTGAAACGCCGTCGCAACATCATGAAGATACGTCGTGATCCGCTGTGGCTCAAAGCCGAAGCACGAAGAATCAACGGCATCCGGGAATTCCAGCAACAATTTCACCAGCGCAATCTCCTCCGGCTGCACGAGGAGCGAATAGTTCGCGGCTGCCTGAGTCGTTGCCGGAGCCGAGGAGTACAGACCTTCGGTTTCGGCAAACCGGAGAATGCTCGCGATGCGGGCATGGGCGTACTGCACGTAGTACACGGGATTCTTCTCCGACTGCTCCAGCGCGAGGTTGAGATCGAAATCAAGATGTGTCGATACTCCCCGCATCAGGAAGAAAAATCGCACGGCATCCGAACCGACCTCCTCGATTAACTCATCGAGCGTCACCATGTTCGCGGTCCGTTTGGACATCTTGACCTGTTGGCCATCGCGCAGCAGTGTCACAAACTGGTGGATGACCACCTTCACCTTGTCAGGATCATATCCCAGCGCCTTGACCCCGGCCAGGACATCAGGGATTGTCGCGATGTGGTCGGCGCCAAAGATATCGACAACGAACTCGAATCCGCGTCTGAATTTCTCCCTGTGGTAAGCAATGTCGGGTAGTCGGTATGTCGGTTCCCCGGTACTTTTCACGATGACGCGATCCTTGTCGAGTCCCAGGGCGGTCGCCTTCAGCCAGACAGCCCCTTCACTGTCATACGCCAGTCCCAGGCGACGAAACTCCTCAATGACCTCCTGGATTTTACCGCTCTTATAAAGAGAATCCTCATTGTAAAAAACGTCGAATTTCACTCCCATGCGGCCAAGTACGCTCTTGATGGCCTCGAAGAGCGCCTGCTCTGCGTATGATTTGCATTCCTCGATCGCCTTCTCCTTCTCCAACCCGTTGATGCTGTCTCCCCGTTCTTCTTTCAGTCGTTTCGCAATCTCAATGATATACTCTCCCTGGTATCCATCTTCGGGCAGCGGAAACGCGGGGTCAAACAGTTGACGATAGCGTGCGTACGTGGACTCAGCCAGCATCCTCATCTGCCTGCCGGCATTGTTGTAGTAGTACTCGCGCGTGACGTCATGCCCCGTCCACTCGAGCAGATTTGCGATGGTATCGCCGATAGCTGCCTGGCGTCCGTGGCCCACGCTGAGAGGCCCGGTGGGGTTTGCGCTGACGAATTCGACCTGCGTTTTCTTATGGCCACCTGCGTTTGATCGACCGAAGCCATCCCCCTGAGAGAGAATCGTACCGAGCTGGTGATTGAAGAACTTCTCCGTGAATCGAAAATTGATGAAGCCGGGTCCGGCAATATCGACGTTCGAGACAAACTCCGGCTCGACTTTTAGCGCTCCGGTGATTTCCTGTGCGAGGGCGCGGGGATTTTTCCCAAGCTGCTTTGCAATGAGCATCGCGATATTGGTTGTGAGATCGCCATGCGCTTCATCGCGCGGTTTCTCAAACGTCAGCTTCGCCGCCCCCTGATAGTTGAGGGATACGAGTGCTGCAGTGACTTTTTCGGCAAGATAGTGCTTCATGGATATCAATCTGGTTACGACGTAGTTTTCTTCGCGCGACGGACTGCGCTCTTCCTTGTGCGCTTGCCAGGAACGCTGCCCGGGACTCCCAGGGCGGGCGGAATGTCCTCCACAGGGATCAGCTTGGCATCCCCCCACAAACGTTCCAAATTATAAAACGGACGAACATCTTTCTTGAACACGTGAACGACGACATCAACGTAATCGAGAAGCACCCACGTCAGGGAACGGAATCCTTCAGAATGCCACAACGAGACACCGATTTCCTCTGTACCCACCCGTACGGCATCCGCGATGGCTTTCACGTGTGTATCTGAGTCCGCCGAGCACACGATGAAGAAATCGGACGGCGCTCTCAGCTTCCGCAAGTCCATCATCACGACATCAAATGCTTTCTTGGAATGTGCAAACTCCGCTATCTTCTTGGCAAGAGTTCTCGAGGTCAATATCGGATCCTCCCCCTTATTATTTGAACGGTTTTAGCAACCGGAAATCCTTCCCGATCACCACTGAGACATCTAGATATGCATTACGGTCGATTTGTTGCACGACACCTGACTTCGGAACACCAAGCGCTTCAGCCACCTGCTGAGCGGCTTCAAGATGCCCGGCACGGTCTATAACGCGCGTCTTCTCGACCTTTGAGTCCTTGAAATTTCCTGTCTCCACGACGTCAAATCCGCGTGCCCGGAGATAGTCGGTGAACCGCTGGCTCAGCTTGGGTACCCCTGAGCCGTTGAGCACATCGAGCTGGATGGTGTGCGTTTTTCCTCCCTGCACCGTTTCCGGTTTCACAGGAGGATCAATGAACGTCCGATTGACGAATGACCAGATGAGGAGTATAACCACCACGGCAAACGCGAGAATCAGGCCGTTGCTCCCCAGCCCTTTCCAGCCCAGCAGTTTGCGCCGCTTCTTTGGTTTCGGCGCCGCCGGCTGATCCTGGTTGCTTTCGTCAGGGGGCCCGAACGTATTCAGCGGTTGTTCAGTCTCGTTCACCATTCAGCGATAGACACAAAAAAACCGAGCGCTCATCCGCGTACGCGGATCGGTCACGCTCGGTGTGGAAAAAGAGCAGAGATTCAATTCAGGAACTTAGCGATTGTCGTCCTGATATCGGTTAATTCCGCCAAAGAAGTAGTTGCCACCCAGGAACCCTGAACCCATCATGTAATTCGCCGGCACTTGCTGGTACTGGATCTGGAACAGCGTGTTCTTCCAGGGCCTGTAGTTCAGTTCTGCCCTGTTCAGGAACAACCCGCTCAGACCACTTTGGTACTGCTTCCCCAGCGTGTTGTACGGCGAGGCCATGAGACTGATATCGGCCTTCATATCGAGGTCATCAGTAAACTTGTACGCCATGCTATTGGTGTACATCCCCATCGACAATCCTTGACCGCCAGCAGTCATGTACGACAGGGAGAAGCTGTGATGCATGCTGAAATTGTTCGGATTGAATAAACTGAACAGGAAACCACCATCATCCGACTTAAGGATCGACTCCGCGACCGTCGAACGAGGCTCAATGCTTGTCTTGAACTGCGCCGAAGCGGTCGTGAAGCAGAGCATCACGACTAGGGACACTACACTCACCGTCATCTTCTTCATACTCAGCCTTCCAGTTGTCAAATCCTTCGGAATGATACTCAAATGTAGACTGATTGTCAAGACGTCCGATGGCCATCTCACGACGTTGACGCAGCGACAAGCCGGGTATTGAGAATACGACGCGCTTCTTCAAGCTGGTCAAACGTGTTGATGCCGTGAATCTCATCTTCGTGCTCAGCCACGACCGCCGAAACTGTCCATTGATGCTGCCAGAAGTACTCGAACACATCGGTCAGGTAGTACTCGTTCTGGGCGTTGTTTGGAGTAATGTGGTTCAGGCCGTCGAACAGCTTCTCTTTATCAAACACATAAATCCCCGAATTGATTTCCGAGATTTTTCTTTCCTCCTCCGACGCATCCCGGTGCTCGACGATCTTTTTGACCGATCGATCGGGGTTGCGGACAATCCGGCCATATCCTGTTGGATCCCTCATCTTAGACGTGAGAATCGTGGCAACGGCACCCGTATCGAAGTGATGTCGGAGGAGTTTTTCCATCGTCCATTTTGTCAGGAGTGGCACATCTCCAGACAGCACCAGAACATCCCCAGTGAATCCATCAAGAGCGCTCGCCGCCTGCATAACGGCGTGACCGGTGCCAAGCTGTGGTTCCTGGATGGCGCATGTAACAGAAGGATGACTTTTTGCCAGATAGTCGATCACAATCTGACGCTGATGACCCGCAATGACGACAATGTTTGAAGCGCCCAGTTCTCCTGCCAGATCAACCACGAAATGGATCATCGGTTTGTTATTCAACTCGTACATCACCTTTGCCCGGGAAGGGTCCTTCATCCTTTTCCCCTGTCCGGCGGCCATAATCACCGCGGCGATTTCCCGTTTCGATCCTGTGTTCTGCTCATTCTGCATCAAGATCTCCTGGGGCATATGGAAGGGGCCGTCTGATTATGATCTCAAAGAGTCCTGTTTCCACCATAAGAAGATGTCGTCAATCCTGTAGAAGCTTGAGCACCCTGGTTATTGTTTCCTTCATGTCCTTCCGATGCAGGACGATATCGATAAATCCTTTTTCTTCCAGGAATTCGGCTCGCTGGAAGCCTTTTGGCAAATCGCGACCGATCGTCTGCTTGATGACACGCGGACCGGCGAATCCGATAAGTGCCCCCTGTTCCGCGATGTGAATATCGCCGAGCATCGCGTAGCTCGCTGTGACACCCCCCGTAGTCGGATCTGTCATCACAGAGATGTACGGCACTCCGGCATCTGAGAGTTGCGCAAGTTTGGCGCTCGTTTTCGCAAGCTGCATGAGGGAGTATGCGGCTTCCATCATTCTCGCTCCTCCGCTGGAAGAAATGATGATCAGCGGATTCCGCTTCTTGAGAGCGCTGTCGATCGCCCTCGCGATTTTCTCGCCCACGACCGATCCCATACTGCCACCGATAAACGAGAAATCCATGCATGCAATGACCACCGGGAGTCCATTGATCTTGGCCGTTCCGGTGCGCACCGCTTCGTTCAAGCCGCTCTTTCGGGTCGAGTCTTTCAGACGATCGACGTAGCGTTTCGTATCAACGAAATTGAGCGCATCGACGGAGCGCATCTTCGCATCCATCTCCTTGAACGTCTTTTCGTCGAGCAGGATTTCAAAATACTCTTTGCTCCCTATGCGGAAGTGAAATCCGCATTTGTGGCACGTGTAGAAGTTTTGTTCAAGCTGCTTCTTGTGTATGATCTCGCCGCAGCCATCGCACTTCATCCACTGACCATCGGGGATATCTTTCTTTGGTCCTTCAGACGAGATGTTCTCTTTGGAACGCCTGAACCATGGCATAGGAATCTCCTTGCTAAAAGCCTGACTGTTGCCTTACCTCTGTTGACATCGTTCTCTAAGAGGGCTGAAGCCCTCCAGAGTTTTTTACCTTCTTTCCCCCGACCTGAAGGTCGGGGCAACAGGCGAGCGATACAGGTTCGCTCTGATTCTGAGAAGATATTCTACGAAATGGATGCCACCGTGCGGACAACAAAATTTTTCAGGTACATCGGCTCCAGCGCGGCGGCATCAGAGAATTCTTTCTTCAACACCCTGGCGTGGGCGACTGACGCAACGACATCGCCGCGGCAACACGCATGAACATCTTCAATCGTCACCCCAATGTCAAGAGCGCCCTTCATCTGATCGACTTTGTCGGTCAGAATCAGCGCCGCTTTCTCCCCTTTCAACAAGGACACTGCCTCCCCGAGCGACTTGACTGCCACCGGACCGGAAGCGAGAACATTGCCGCCAGTGACCAGAAATCGGCCCACGTACCATTCTTCCTTCTTTGCGTCTATGAGCACGACGATCACCCCGGACTTCTGATGCCTCCGTCGGGCTGCCTCCGCGATGGCCTCAAATGTCGAGATAGCTACCAGCGGTTTGTCGAGTGCGAAGCAGAGTCCTTTCGCAGTGCTGAGGCCGATTCGCAGACCGGTGAACGAACCAGGACCTATCGAGACAGCGATTGCATCCAGCTCTTCCATCCCGATTCTGCCGGCTCGCACGACATCCTGCACAAGTGTGAGCAGTTTCTCCGAGTGAATGTGGGACTCCCGAACCGACTGCTCGATTCCCGGCTCTCCGTCGCGGAACAATCCAACGGAGCATACGGCCGTAGATGTCTCGAGTCCCAGGATTTTCATAGAGATGAAGATGTCGTTGGTTTCTTCTGAGGATGCGTTGCCTTGTTCACCTGCTCGATCGATATCCGCCGTTCGGAGTCCTGTTCTCCATACCGAAGGCGAACATCATAGCGTCTTGCCGGGAGCAGGTCTGCCAATTGTTCGGCCCATTCGACCAGCGTAATGCCCTCGCCGTAGACAAACTCTTCATATCCAAGGTCGTAGATCTCCTCGACCGATTTTACGCGATACAGGTCCAGATGATAGACGAACAGCTCGCGCCCATCGCGCCCCTTTCCCTCGTATCTGTTCAGAATAACAAAGCTTGGACTCGAAACACGGAGATCCGCACCGAACGCCTCGCACACCCCCTTCACAAAACGCGTCTTGCCCGTCCCAAGTTCTCCCCAGAGCGCAACGACATCTCCACGCTCAAGCTGTCGGGCGAAAGAGCGTGCCAGCTGAAGAGTCTCCTGTTCTGAGAATGTCGAATGTTCTTCGCGCACGCGGTCGGCGTTCTACTTTTTAGGTGTCAGCGTAACGACTGGCAGCATCATTTCTTCCATGGAGATGCCACCGTGCTGAAAGCTGTCCCGATACTGAGCCAGGTACTTGTGATAGTCAGTCGGATAGACAAAATAATAGTCTTCCTTTGCGAGGATATAGTTCGTTGTCACGCTCGCGCGCGGGAGCTTGTAGTCCTTCGGGTGTTTGACGAACACAGCCTGCCGTTCATCCACACGGAGGTTGCGGCCAAACTTGTACCGGAGGTTTGTCGACGCTTCCCGGTCGCCGATGACCTTCGATCCTCGCAGGCAGCGGATGCTGCCGTGGTCAGAAGTCAGGACAATCTTCACGTCCTTCTGTGTCGAGAGCGCCTTGAGCATATTGAACAGAGACGAGTGCTGGAACCACGACCGCGTCAGCGACCGGTAGGCCGCCTCGTCAGGGGCGATCTCTTTGAGGAGCGGAGAGTCGGATCGTCCGTGGGCGAGCATATCCACAAAATTGACAACCACAGCTGTCAGCTTGCTCTTTGTGTAGGAGAGTATGTTCCCCTCGACCTGGCGTCCGAAGTCCGCATCCAGAATCTTGACGTACTTCGGCTCAGGTTTGAGAACAATGCGTTTTCTCTCGAGCAGCTTGTCCATAAGCAGGTGCTCGTCCCGGTTCCGGCTGTTTTCATCGTCATCGCCGGGAGCCCAGATCTCCGGAAAACGCTGTTCAAGTTCAATGGGGAATAACCCGCTGAAAATCGCGTTGCGGGAATACGGTGTCGCCGTTGGCAGTATGCTAACCTGGAAGGAATGCTCGACCGAAAAATAATCTGAAAGGAATTGTTCCATCACCAGCCACTGGTCAAGCCGCAGGCAATCGATGATAAAGAGGAACACCGGCCCGGTATTATCAAGCTCGGGGATGACGAACTGCTCGACGACCTGCGTGGAGAGGATGGGCTTGCTGGTGGTCTGATCGATCCAGTTGCGGTAGTTTTTCTCGACGTATTTTCCGAATTCCGCGTTGCACTCACGTTTCTGGTCCAGAAGCGTCTGGCGGAGACCCAGCTCAGGATGGGCGTCGAGCTCCATGTCCCAGTTCGTGAGCTTCGTATAGAGCTCGTACCACCCGTTGTGATCCATCGGATTCATCAGGGCGAGCGAGATCTGGCCGAACTCTGCGGAATAATCACGTGATACATGCTCGCTCGTGATCTTCCGCCCTTCGAGGATCTTCTTGCACGCCAGGAGCACCTGACTCGGATTCACAGGCTTCGTCAGGTAATCGCTAATCTTGCCGCCGATGGCTTCTTCCATCAGGCTTTCCGCTTCGTTTTTCGTCACCATCACGATCGGGATCTTCGGATCCAGGTCCTTCATCTTGGACAAGGTCTGAAGACCTCCCATGCCCGGCATCATCTCGTCCAGAAACACAAGATCATACCCTTTCTCCCTGGTCATTTCGAGAGCGTCTTCGCCGTTCGTCGCAACCTCGACGCTGTACCCCTTCTCCTCGAGGAGCCGGACGTGCGCCCTGAGAAGGTCAATTTCATCGTCAACCCACAATATTCTTTTCTTCGTCATCATTTTCCCTTTTCAAAAGTACCCAATCTACCCCTGAGAATCAACGAGCGGACACTTTGCCCGCCCTTCATCGTGTATCCGCGGAGATCAACCCTTTAGTTGACGTTCGCAGAGTGCTTTCACGAGTTCGTCCAGACGTTCCAGAAGCTTTTTGCGCGGGACCACCACGAGTTTCTCATCGAGCGGATAGATGAATTCGTACAAAAACCCTTCGGTGATGTATTCTCGGACCCACTTTCCCTCCTTCGGGAGCGAAGCCTCTGCAGCTGCGGGGAGATAGGAATAGAAAAATTCTGATTGCTTCCCCAAGTCCATCGCTTCTTTCGGGAGCGTGTGACCGAGTCCAATTGCAAGGACAACCGTGTTCGTGTCCGACTCGTCGACCACCTGCGAATTGAACCAAACAGTCCAATCAGCGTTTTCTACGACCTTCACTCCGCGAGATTCGAACCATTGGGTCAAATAGTGGTAAACCTCTCCCTGACCGGCTGCATCCGGTTGATACGTCGATATGGTTCGAATACGAACGCTGGCCATCTTGTCCGGTCCAGGTGCGGCGAAACTGACAAGGGCAAGTGAGCACAAGAGGGAAATGACCCAGGCGAATCTACGAAGGTGTATAGACATGGCGGCCTCCAAAACGGTATGTTCATCGAACAGTGAATTATGATTTCGTGAACAAGATCTGAAAGGTCACTTCCATGCAGTCGTAGGAAGAAAGAATTCCATTAAGGTTGAATGGCGACACGCACATCAAGACCGAACTCAATTGTCGTGGAACCGGGTATGCGCGATCCGCCCGCGTCCGGCGCCAGCTTTGTATACTTGTAGTAGGTTGACGCCGTGACCCTCGAACTCAGAATGTACCGGATGCGCGGCTCAAGGATGGTCCGGCTGGAACCTTCGAGCGGCGTTCCCTCCGCCTTGAAGTTATCTGCATTCAAATCGAACACCTTGCGCGCATTTTTCGAGTAGCTGTAGGAGAAGCTGATGTCGATGTCATTGGAAAGCGAGAAGCCAAAGAACGGAAACTCGAATCCAGTTCGCGAGAATCCGGCGGTAATCGTTATGTCCGTAATGTCCGCCTCAACAATGTTCTGGGCAGCAGGCGTCAGGTCATAGTTCGTCGATGACCCATAGCGGAAATTCGTCGTGAAATTCCCCTTCAGAAGGGGCTTGAATGTGACGTTGAGGCCGATCAGAGGGGCAAAGCCGTAGTTGACGCTTTGGCTTTGCGTGATCTGATTCCCCGATGGATCGATACTCCAGTTCTCCTTGTAGCCCGATGTGTAGCTGTGATCGAGGGAGATGCGCGTAGCAAAACTACTGAATAACGCGAGCTTCTCAAGTCCATCCCACCGAATCGTCCAATTCGGTCGGGGTACCAGGTTACCGAGGAATTTTTGACCGAACGGCAATGCCTCCAGCCCCTTTTGGAATGCTTCGGAGATTTTCGCGTCATTCGACCGTAAGTCATTCGGGTTATCGTGCGCAAACTCGTAGAGCTTCTGAACTTGTTCAATGCTGGTGTTCATGAACTTGAAGAACAAGAAGGAGGGGAACGAGAGATACGAACGGGTGATATCGCCGCTCACAACTTTGTTGTTCTCCGATGTGAACCCGAGGCTATCCGACTGAATCGTCTTGTTGACGTTGTAGTTCCAGTTGACACTCCAGTTCAGCTCGATGCTTGCCCCTTCCCAGAGCGGACGATTGGTGCGCGCCGTCAGGTTATTCCCCTGCGAATACTGGTCAACGAGATTTCCGTTGGGCGCACGGATCCCTGGAAGAGTGTACCCGCTAATGAATGGAAACTTGTCGGTGCCCTTGACGATCACATCTCCATGCGGATCGGAGGCGAGACCGAGTTGATACATCAGCGATGGGCCGTTTTCAGGAAGCGAACTCTGGAAGAACGGGACGCGGCCAAAGAGGTTGGCGAACCCCGGCCTGCCGATCACACCACTGTTCTGTGATCTTGTTTGTTGCGTGAAGGAAAGGCTGACCTTTTCAAAATCAAAGATTGGAATCTTGAAGAGAACGCGCGATGTTTTATCGAGTATTTGCGGCAGGTTGAAGTTCCGTGTCAGCTTTGCCGTATCCGCCGGAGCGCTCGCCTGGGCTTGCGCCTGGTCTGACCAGATCTCGCTGCCGAGGGTCTTGAGATTTACGTCGAAGGTCAGACTGGCGTTTCCGGCTGCACCGGCGCTTTTCCCGAGATAGCCGGCCTGGAGATTGTTCGTCCAGTCATACCTGGATGAATAGCGTGTGGAAAGAGTGAGAATCCGATCCAGTTTGAGGATCGGGGGAACAAGGATACGCGGATTGAAATTAATGGTCTGACCATAGTTCAAATCCGTGCCGAAATCGATGAGCTTGGATTTGCCAAACATCTCGGACACGATCTCTGAAAAGGGGCGTTGGCGGCCAAACTGGTCGGTTTCGAAGTTCAACAGCGAGCTCTGAACATCAAGGGCATAATCCGTTCCAAGGTTGATGAGCCCGCCATCCGTGATCTGCCACGCGAAGGACATCGATCGGCTTGCAGCAAAATTGCGGACCGTGGGCTTCGCAACGGTCTGATCCCGCGCCTGTTCCGATGTCTGTCCCCGCGTAAACGACGTAGACAGGTTGAAATTCCGTGGAGAGAAAAACAGCTTGAGGTCCTTCCACGTCTTCGTCAGGAAGAAATCCCCAAATGGCGAGAACGGAGAGAAAAAGTTCTTGTCGCTGAATGTGAGGGCGTAGGTTGCCTTTGCGTTCCACTGCCATTGTTCCATCGACTCAGTGACGGGGCTACGCTGGGACGACCGCGTAAACGAGTATCCAAGCGACAACTTGTTGATCGTCTCCGTAACGAGCCAGGAGTTGACCGGGACGTTGAGGTGGAGACTGGGAAGCGCGTACGTTTCCGAGACGCTCAGTGTTTGGGTGCGCAATCGCACGGAGTCTGCCATTCCCTGCACACGGGCTTCCGGTACGCCATTTGCCCGCGCCGCATCAGCCACGATCTGCGCGGCCTGATCGACGAGGATATCAGTTCCTGGCATGTACTTGGGGTTCTGGAGCTGTTCCGTGCGCGAGTACGAGAACGACAGGTTGGTTCCCGCCCAGCTCTGCGGCAGGAACCGCTCAAATCCGACCGAGGCCGCCAGCGCCCAGTTGCGGTCCTGGTTGCGCGTACCGAACCGATCTTCCAGGGAATGGAAGTTGGGGTCACGCTGGGTCAAGTTGAAGGTCACGTTCGCGACATCCGCGATCTTGATCGCCGTGTCGAAGCGATAGGCCCAGCCAGGCGTGTTGTCCACATCCGTCAGGCGGAGCTCGTTCACCCACACTTCGGTTGTGACCAGATTCGATCCCTTGAAGGCAGGATTCTGCACGCCAACGACAATCTGTCGTATGTCTGTCAGCGTAGGGGCTCCACGGACCTGGTATGTCGCTCCGGGTGGTCCGCCGACTATCGGAACTCTTGGGCTGAGGGTCGTGAGAGTATCGCGACCGAATTGTTTGATCGCCGTAAGCTGTGCGAAGCTTATATTGATGTTGTTCGGATCCCAGCCGGGTTGGATCGGCGCCCGGTATTCATAATAGTTCAGCGAGTCTGACCCAAACCGGAGGAACACCTCCAGGTCATAGTTTGTCGTATCAACGTAGTGAATACGCGCGCCGGGGCGCTCGTCGCCGTGGACAAACATCCGCATTGTGCGGTAGCTGAACAAATCCAGCGGGCGCGTTGGGAACCGCTTAATGGCCTGTCGCGATTCACCGTCCCTTACTCCGTTGACATTCAGGTCGAGTGATTGCTCGTTCAGGAGGATGACCTGATCAGGCTGATTTGGGTCTCTCTGCCTGGGGAGCGACGGCGGAGAATAATACTCCGGGTTGTCCTCGATGTTGACGACACTCACTCTGAATGTGCTGTCGCTTTTCACCAGCTCCTCCCACTGATTCCCGACAAGATTGAATTCCGCGATCCGGATCAATGTTTCCTTCTGGGCACCCGTCAACCAGACGCGGATCGCTTCGACTGTCCCGAAAGATGGGTCACCAACGGTACGCTTATAACCATTGAGGGGGATTCGAACCTGGTACCACCCGTTGTTCCCGCCGGTCTGGAACTGGCGGAAATCGTTGCTCAGGGTATCGAGCGAAAGCTCGTACTCGTAGTAGCTGTTCGTCCTGTCGAGATTGTTGTTCCGGTTCAGATCCTCCGTGTCAGGGAAACGGCCGATATCACTCTGCGCGTTGTTTTCGGTCCCATTGATCCCCTCATAATCTGCTGGATTGAGAGATGCCGCAACCGGCCTTATCCAGTCGTCGCCGGAGGGATCATCCTTGTACTCCGGATATTTCGTGATGAAAGCTTGATATGTGATTTTTTCCTGCTCATTGCTCAACCCATCGAGCCCGAGATCTTCACCTGGACGCAGGATACCGTTGACCAGCTGGCCATCTAATCCATCTTCCGTGTCCAGCTTGTTGTTGGGAATGACGTCCTCACTGATCAACCCGAGATCAATATTGAGTTTCGTGGTTGCATCCACCTGGTTAAGGTGCACCCACAGTTCGATAAAGTTGATATTCTCGTCAAGAAGGTTCGTTGCAGTCGATCCGATCAATCGCTGGATACCCGACCAGGCTTTCTGCGGATTTGCCCTGAGTTTCGTATCGAGATCCATGGAGTAGTTGTACGGTGCCCGGACACTCGGGCGATACCAGAGGTTCAGAACGGTCACCTGATCCTGGCCGGCAGGGACGCTCTTGTTGGGCCAGATCTGTGTTGCTGCGACATCGGTAGGTTGAATCGTGTACCATACAAGTTTGGCCTTGTATTCCATTTTTTCTTGGGGGGTGAGCTTCACCGGATCATCCAGGGTTGAAATGTAATCAGGAACGCTCGCGTTGCTCCATGCACCATAGGAGGTGGAAAGCGGCATAGTTTTTCGTGCCCCCTCGAAGTCGTCGATGTAGGCCACGGACGCACCGTTGTCGATGGAGATCGGGCTTGTGCGCGTATTCGGGTTCGGCTTCATGTAAGCCGCTTCGCCCTTGATGGAGATATTGGAGACGGCATTTGTTTGAACGCCGGGAAGCCAGTTCACGGCGCGTGTCAGAAAATCGAGGTCGAGCGTGGTGCCACCATCAAAGCCAAAAATAGTGTTGCTGATCGGCTCCTCACCCAACCGGACCTTATCGCTCAGCGATTGCTGGCTCAGATTCATGACGGTAAATCCGAGAGCAGTGTTTTTTCCCAGACTCAGTTCACCACGCGCACCAAGGAGTGATTTAGACGCGAGCTGCAAGAGGTCATTTGCTTCGTATTGAATCTGCAGGTTGGCACCAGGCACGAGCAACGCCTGATTCTTGATCGTCACCTGACCCGAGATGTAGTCAACCGAATAGTCGCTATTGAGCGTGGCCGGATTGCCGTTGACAATCACCTTCACGCTTCCTTCGACAACGTTGAAGCCGATCTGATATGTCGAGGCCATCGATGACGTTGTTGATCCGCGGATCAGGAACTTGTTTTTCTGGCTGTTTGACGCTCCGTTGAATGTCGTGTCATAGACTTCTGCAAACGCAAAAGAATCCGCCTCGGCAATTGTACGCCCGTGCTTCAAGAAGAAATCCCGGATTCCATTGCGGAATGGCTCCGCACGCGGGAAGATCAGCTCGCCTCTGCTCTCGTTGATTGTGAGCTGCGGGGCATAGTCAAACTTGCCGTCGGACGGTGACCCCGGTTGTTCACCGTACCGGTCGAGGCCAAAAACTTCGAGGAGGTTGAAGACACTGAGGATGTTGTCTTGCGGATCTTTGCCGGGGACTTCGTAGAGAATCTTCAGATCGAATCCATCTTTCTTGATCCCACGTCCGCCAAGCGGATATACGTTTTTCATCATCAGTCGCCAGGCGGTCTTGTACTGAGGTCCAAGCTTCTGAGGGCGAACGAGTTTCATAACAAGCTTGATTGATTTCGATGTATCCCGCGAGCCGAAATTTCCCACGTCCATGGGCAATTTGGGATTGAGCGTATCGGGAATCGTGTATGCTACGGCAATTGCCTGTTCCGGCTGCAGGGACCGGTTCAACGTGATGTAACCGGCGTACTGGTGATAGGTGTAGTCGGAATTGGGATCGAGTCGTACAAACCTGCCAACCTCCACCTCACCCGGCACCATATCGTAATCCTGCGCCCGCAAGTCCGTTTTATTTTCTGTGGCAAGCACCCTTTTCTGGTTCATGAATGCCACGACGTCCCGCTCATTCGGGTCCTCGTTGCCAATGCGGGTTACCCATACCTCCATATCGCGGATCACCAGGCTCTGCTTGATTACCGACGGAATATTGAGGTAGGCAGAGTCAAACCAGGCGATGTAGCTGGTGTCGATGAAATAGTAGTCCGTCGAGTAGTCAGTCGCCCGCTTTTCAAACGGCGTAGGCTTGCCTCCACCGGAGACCGAGAGCCCCTTGATCTGCCCTTTCTTCTGGGAAGCGACGGTTGTGAGCTTCAAAGGTCCGAACTGAAATCCCGCCTTGATGCCGAAAAGGGCCGAGCTGCTGGATATAAACGACGAATTCGTCGTCAGCGAGACGTTTCCCGCCTCGACGCTCTGGATGATGTCGTCGTCATACCCCTTGTAATGAACCTTGAGCTGGTTCTCGTACTCGAACTGGCGCTGGGTGTTCCAATCGGCGTCGATGGTAAGCTTGTCGCCGATCTGCCCTTTGACGTTGACCTGGATCTCCTGGCTGAAATCGGGTGCGCTCTGACTCTGCGCAAGGGGGTTGTTGAGGAACAGATCCGACTTGGTGTTCTTGAACGCCGCATGAATATCGACCGCACCATTGATTTGCAGACGGATGATATTTGGACCAAATATGCTGAGGATGGGGTTTTTCGGAACCGGGATCTCGATGTTCGTAACCGATCCGAACAGATCTCCAAGTCCCTTCTTCTTGTCCGATTCAAGCTCGTACGCATGGGCTTTCGCCTCCCAGTTCCTCCGAACAGTCTGCTTCATTCTGAGGTCGCGGTACTCCTCGAGCGTATAATCCAGGGGGATGCGGGTATCCGTGGATCCATACAGTCGCCTGACGTGGTACACGAACCGTGACGAATCAAGCGTCTGCTGCATACGGAAGACCGTCGGGTCGGGCAGGTACAAGGAATGCATCGGGTGGCTGAGCGGATTGACGACCTGTTCGTCCCGGCGGACATATCCAAACGCAAGTCGTGCGGAGGAATCTCGCGGCAGGGCCTTTATAGCTTCCAGGATACGGGCGAGGGATTTGCTCGTATCGGTGGTATCGACGGAGGTCCGTCTCTTTTCCAGCGCGCGTGCGCGACGGGACAAGGTCCCGGCCTGCCGGCGGCGTGTGGTGTCCTGACGAACGAGGAAATTCTCCAAGGACGGTGATTCTTCTCCGATTCCGCGTGACGACCCGAAAATCGGCTCTGCAAGAGAATTCGTTCCAGGGAAAAGAAATGAGACGAGGAAGGAGAGCGCAACGATGAGTGCAGCAAGGGCCCCCATCAGTCTACCGATGGACAGACCACGACCGCCCGACGTCTTCGGATTCCGTAACTCGCTACCTTGTCTCACGCCGCTCTACGAGATGTGTCAGTAAATGAAAACGAGAACCAACTCTCGAGGAATCAATGCACTGGTATGGTAGCGAATGTGTCGATAAATCTCCGTCCGTTGACTTGAATCGAACGCCCTGATGGGTTACTAAAAACTTAAAAAAAAGGAAGAACAATAGCAAGACTCTTTTGATGCTCAGCACACAGCTGTGTTACGTGGGCGAGGGGGCGTTCGTACCATCATGAATCGCCTCGCTGATGCGTGCAAGGATGACATTCGGAATATACGGCTTTTGAACAAAATCGATTGCGCCTTCCTTGATCATGTCCAGCCGCAAGTCCGGATCAAAGTACCCGCTCGCCAGAATGCAGCGAATATTCGGATTCATTTCTCTCATTCTGCGAAATGCTTCCCAGCCTCCAAGTTTTGGCAATCCCATGTCGGAAAGCACGATACTGATTTCTTCGATGTGCGACTTATAGACCTCCACCGCTTCCATGCCATTCTTTGCTGTCAGCACCTGATACCCATTTTCTTCAAGCAGTGCTTGAAGAAGATCCAGAAGCATTTCTTCGTCCTCCACGAGCAGGACCACTTCGCCCGAGCCACGCTTCGGCTCGGCATAGAGCTTTGCGGGGGAAGTAATCTCCTCAACAGGCAAGACCGGGAAGTACATCGATATGGATGTCCCTTTTCCGACAGCACTTTGGACGTCGATGAATCCGCGGTGTCCCTCCACTATACCATAGACGACGGAAAGCCCCAATCCGGTCCCCTTCCCCGGCGCCTTCGTTGTGAAGAACGGCTCGAAGATCCTTCCTTTCGTCACCTCATCCATACCCATTCCCGTATCTTCAACCCGAACAAGAATATACTGGTCCTCAGCCGCTGCGGGAAAATTAGTCCGCAGCTCATCGGCTGGGACGAGCGCGGTCTCGACAGTAAGCGTTCCGCCCGCTTTCCCGGCCTGCAGGATGTCAATCATTGCGTCCCGCGAGTTGATGCAAAGGTTCATCATCGCCTGCTGGAGTTGACCGGGATCGGCGAGAAGAAGAGGGAGGTTCTCACCGAGGTTCACTTCGAATCTGATGCTCGAAGGGAACGTCTCGGTCAGCAATGTGGACAATTCCCGGACAATCTCATTCACCTGGACTGCTTCGGGCACACCGCTCGTTTTCCGTGCGAACGTCAGCAGCTGCTGAACGAGTCCGGTCCCGCGAGAGAGCGCCTTCCGTATAGAATCGATGGTGTGAGCCTGCGTTGAAGGATCAACCCCCTGCTTCTCAAGCCGCGCGAGGTATCCGATGGCAATCGAGAGGATATTGTTGAAGTCGTGAGCAATGCCCCCCGCGAGCGTGCCGACACTTTCCATCCGCTGAACCTGACGCAATTGTTCTTCCAGCCGGTATTGCTCAGTGACATCGCGAAGGATACCCCGATAGGCGATCACTTTCCCCGAAAGATCCTTGACTGCCGTCGTAGTTTCGAGGACGATCAGATCCCTTCCATTTTTCGTTTTCGCCCGTGTCAGGTGATCCTTCAAATAACCCTGTCCGGCGAGCAATTCATTAGCTATCATCCTCGCCTCGGAGTCTACATACAAATCGTGACCAATGTCGACCTCGAGGAGCTCCTCTTTGGTTGAGTACCCAAATAACTCTACCCCAGCCAGATTGATATCGAGGAACTTGCCGTCAGGCGTGCTGATGAATACCACGTCTTTCGATTCCTCAAACAGTGAGCGATACTTCTCCTCGGACGCCCGCCGCTCTTCTTCTGCGCGCAGCCGCTGCGTCACATCACGAAAGCTCCACACTCTCCCGACCGTCTTTCCGCCGATTTTCTGCGGTTTCGAATAACGTTCCACAATCCTTCCATCCTTGAGACCGAGGATGTCAAAGCTTTCCACTTCGGGCTGGTCGTAGGTCGTCTCAAGTGTTTCCTGAAAGTCTTTGTAGTCTTCAACCCGATCCAGCATGAATGCGACCGTGCTATTTTCATCGCGCTCAAGCATAATCCGTTGAGGGATGTTCCACATCTCCACGAATTTCCGGTTGTAGTTTACAATCCTCCGATTCTGATCAATAACCAAGATGCCATCGGTCGACGATTCCAGTGTTGCGCGCAGCACAGAGAGCGACTGCTCCAACTCCTCTTCGCCGCGTTTTCGCGCCGTGATGTCTTCAATAATGCGCACGCCGTACATCGGTGTCCCGTCTGCCTCTCTGACGACAGACACCGTCAGAAGCCCCCAGATCACGTCTCCTTTCCGGGTGATGAATCGTTTCTCGGTCTTGTAGTTGCTGATCTCGCCCTTCGCGAGTAATTGAATGCGTTCGACATCCTTCCCGACATCCTCCGGGTGCGTCACACCGTCGAACGTACTTCTGCGCAAGTCGGCCTCAGGATACCCGACCATGGCGCAAAACGCGTTATTCACTTTCAGGATTTCACCGTCGAGCTTTACAAGCATCATGCCGACCGGCCCCTCTTCGAACACCTGCCGGAACTGTTCCACGCTGTTGCGCAGGGTCTGCTCGACCATGACCCTGTCGGTCTCATCAAGCACAAATCCCTGTATCTGCACCAGGTCATTCTCCTCATCGAACTCACCCGTGATGCTGGCAACGACATAGACCCGGCTCTCATCTTTCCGACGCATGATCATCTGATAGTTCTTCAGGTGCCTGTGCTCACGCAGGAGATCGACAAAGCTCTCAAAAGCCCGCGGATTTTCGTACAGACTCAGGGCATCTGAATTCATCACATCGGAAACGGAGTCGTATCCAAACATCGCAGCGAACGAAGGATTGCACGCGAGGATCTTTCCCTGCGGTGTCGAGATGAAATTTCCCGAAAGGTCTTCTTCAAAGAACTCACGGTACCGTTTCTCACTGTCGGCGAGCGCTTTGCTGATAATCCTTTGCTCGCGTTCAATCTGCTCGCGGCTGGTCAAACCTATCATCACCCTGTTGACCTTGTAGAAGCCAAAGAGGAGGAAAATCAAACCCGCTATCTGTCCCACCGAGATAATGGTAAGCGCCGTAGGATGCAGAAAGTCTTTTAAGTCAAGAAGGGAACCGCCCCCGAGGTAGGGGCGAAGGATGAGATCCAGCAAGAACAGAAAAAAACCTGTTCCGATCAGCACAAGTGAGGGAAGCAGGGGGCGCCTCAGCCCCCTGGCAAGGAGGATGAAGGCACTGATCGCAATGATCAGAAGAAGTATGCGTGCTCCAGCGAGGTAGTCCACTACCAATCCATGGTTAGGATGCTATCCGGGGAAATGACGACCACCGGCACTTGCGGCCGGTGTGACGTATGGCTGCATTGGCTACGGAGAGAGACGCTCGATCACCCAGACGCCCCCCTGGAGGGAATACCTGATGCGATCATGAAGGCGATTCTCTCGCCCCTGCCAAAATTCGAAGACCTGCGGCTGCAGCCGGAACCCTCCCCAAAAGGGGGGCACCGGAACCTCGCGGTTCGCGTAACTCTCCTTCAGGTCCGACACTTTCCGCTCCAGGTCACTTCGACCCGGTATCACCTCACTCTGCCTGGAAGCCCAGGCACCGAGCCGGCTCTCGAGAGGCCTTGTGTTAAAGTACTCCTCGGATTCCTGGCGTGAGGTCTTTTCAACAGTCCCTTCAATCCGAACCTGGCGTTCGAGCTCGCTCCAATAGAACAGCAAGGCGGCGTTCGGATTCTTCAGGAGCTCCGAGGATTTTCTTCCTTCATAGTTCGTGAAGAACACAAAGCCCCGATCATCGTACCCCTTCAGGAGAACCATGCGGACAGACGGCTTCCCCTCTCCCGTTGCTGTAGCGAGCGCCATTGCATTTGGCTCGGGCAACAGGGAAGTGAGGGCTTCGTCAAGCCAGCGATCGAACTGAACGAACGGATTCAGGTCGACATCTGTCTCGCTCAGAGCGTGACGGGAATATTCTTTTCGGACGCGTGCAAGGTCATCCAAGTTCATGGAGTGACGTCGGGTTACCTGATTGTGGTCTCTCGAAAAATATTCGACGCAAGATACGCAAAGCCTGCCAGCAAATCAACCGAGTCAGGTTCTTCCCGGGAAGTCGAGAGGATATTTCAATTGCGCGGAAACTTCAAAACCAGAGCATCTCACGATTTTCATTCTTCACCTATGTCCGTTCCGATCTGGTGTGAAAGATCTCACATGATTGACTGGAACTGCGACCTGAGCAGGCATCACTTGTAATCAGAAGGCATTCTCAGTATATTCTCAGTGTCATGCCTATCCTGTCCCGCCATATCGTGCAACGACACTTAACCCCGTTCCTGTTTTCCGTCTTTGTGCTCGTGTTCATCTTCCTTCTGCAGTTCGTCATGCAGAAAATGGATCAGTTGGCGGGAAAGGGGCTCAGCGCTGGCGTCATCGCAGAGCTCATCGTGATGAATCTCGCTTGGATGCTCGTTCTGGCAGTCCCTATGGCTGTGCTTGTCGCAACGCTCATGGCGTTCGGCAATCTCTCCTCCGGCAACGAAATTACAGCGATGCGTGCAAGCGGCGTCAGCCTGTACCGGATGGTTACCCCCGTGCTGCTTCTTTCCATCATTCTCTGCTACCTTCTGATCCTGTTCAACAATCGGGTGCTCCCCGATGCAAATCACCGGGCGAGGATGCTGATGACCGATATCTATCGGAAAAAGCCGACATTCTCTCTTGTCCCCGGAATGTTTTCGGATCCCCGGGAGATCCAGGGATACAGCATCCTGGTACGCAAGACGTTTGAGCACACCAATGATCTCGAGGGGGTGACGATCTTCGACTACACCAATAACACGGTCACCACGACTGTAACGGCGGACCATGGAACTGTCTCGTTCTCCCCGGACTACCAGAAACTGATTATGGATCTCTACGACGGAGAAATCCACGAGCTGAGCATGACCGATTTGAATCGCTACCGGAAGATTCGTTTTGAGAAGCACCGGATTGCGATGAATGCGGAGGGATTCGACTTTCAGCGGTCGCAGGAAAACGCTTTTTCCCGCGGCGACCGTGAGCTCAGTGCGCACGCCATGAACATGATCGTTGACAGTCTCCGGCAACTTCTTGATACATCGCGTGCTCATATTGCTGCGATGGTGCAGCATGAGCTTGACGCCGTGTTTGCACCGCGCAAGACCCCGGGGGTTCAGGCCCTCTATCTCGGAGATCCGATAACAGGTGCAGAGGCGCGAATGGCGACACTCGAGTCGTCTCTCGAGGGCGAGCAAGCACGTGCGACATACTACGGACGGAAGATCCACGAGTATTCCGTTGAGATCTACAAAAAATATTCGATTCCGTTCGCGTGCATCGTGTTCGTCCTGATCGGCGCACCTTTGGGAATCATGGCCAGGCGCGGGACATTTGGTGTCGCAGCCAGCCTGAGCCTCGGCTTCTTCCTTCTCTACTGGTCCTGCCTCATCGGCGGGGAGAAACTTGCCGATCGCGGGTTCATTGATCCATGGTTTGGGATGTGGTCCGCCAATATCATCCTCGGTGTGATGGGCCTTTACCTCACGTTCCGGACCGCGCGTGAGAGCCTGACCATCAACTGGTCGTACTTCCGCCGGTTTGTTCCAAAACGATGGCGATTCGAAGAAGAGGAAGAAGAGACAGCGTGACCATCCTCGACCGCTATATCGTAAGGCAGTTCGTTGCCACTGTCCTGTTCGGCCTCATCACGTTTCTTCTGATCTTCGTCGTCATCGACATGATGGAGCACCTTGACGACTTTATCGACTCGAATGCTCCGTTCGGCACGATCATCCAATACTACCTCGCGTTCACGCCGGAAATCATCAAACTCATGACGCCGGTTGCGATGCTCCTTGGAGCATTGTTCGTTGTCGGCCGGTTGACAAATCAGAACGAGCTGCCGGCAATGAAATCTAGCGGTATGAGCCTCTACCGGTTCCTCGCGCCATTCCTCGTTGTCGCTTTGCTTGTCAGTGTTCTTTCGATCTATTTCAATGGCTGGGTCGTACCGTATGCGAATCAGAACAAAGCGGCAATCGAACGGACGCACCTTCGCCCATCACAAAGCAACCGAAGCATGCTTCCCCTCTTTTTTCAGGATGGGCGGACGCGACTTGTTTCGATCAACTACTATGAGAACGTGAAACGGATCGGATACCGTGTCAGTGTTGAAGAATTTTCAGACACGAACGCGACGGTTCTCCGGCGGCGCTACGACGCCCGGCAGATGGAGTGGGGGCATCCGTGGGCGAGTGAAGGAGATTCAGTCCGTGAGGGATGGATACTGATCAACGGCGGTATCCGGGACTTTGAGGGAGAGAGCCAGCGTATCACACCATTTGATCGGCTGGCGTTGGGCCGGCTGAGCATCAGTCCGACCGATATTGAGAAGAAACAGAGGAAGCCGGATGAGATGAACTATCCAGAACTGCGGGAGTTTATCGAGAATCAGCAGAAGGCCGGACAGGATGTGTCCCGGTGGATGGTCGATTACCACAGCAAAATTGCGTTTCCCTTTGCGAGCCTCATCGTGGTCTTGTTCGGAGTGCCGTTTGCTTCCATTAAACGACGGGGTGGGATCGCAATCGATTTCGGTGTTTGCGTCGCTGTGACCTTTACCTACCTCGGGTTCATGAAAACGAGCCAGGTTTTCGGCTATAACGGAGATCTCAATCCCCTTCTTACCGCCTGGCTCGCCAATATCATCTTTCTGGCGCTTGCCGTTGTTAACCTGTTGCGAGTTCAGAAGTAGGACACCCGTCCTCCTCGCAGGCGGAAAAGCTAGAAAAACTTTTGGACAGATTGACAATCTGTCCGACAGGTAAATTGCTACGCGAGTATCGCCACCACCTTCTCCTGCATCGGCAACCCTGTCACAATCGCCTCCTTCGACTTTGTGATGTACATATCGATCTCACTCCGCACTCCGAACTTTCCCGGCAGATAGATCCCCGGTTCGATGGAGAATGACGTCCGCGGAATGATCCTTCGCTCGTCCCGGGTTTCCAGGTTGTCGATGTTCGCGCCGTTGCCGTGAATCTCCTCGCCAATGGAATGTCCGGTGCGGTGGACAAAGTACTGGTCGTATCCTTTTTCTTTGAAGTAATTGCGCGCCGCGTCATCGACCTGGTAGCCGCAGATCTCCTTCCCCGCCTTGAACGCATCCTGGACAAAGCGGATCGCTGCATCGCGTCCCCCCTTCACCACCTCGAAGATCCTGGTATACTCATCCGGCACTGTTTCCCCGATGTAGCCGGTCCACGTGATATCGCCATAGACGGAGTGCGGCTTGTTCTTCTTGGCCCACAGGTCGAGAAGCACAAAATCCCCTTTGTGGATGGGGCTATGAATTTCCTTGGTCGGTTCGTAGTGCGGATTCGCGCTGTTCGCGTTCACTGAGCAGTTTGGGTCGCTTTCGGTTGTAAGGTCGCGCTTCTTGAACTCCGAGAGCATGAATTGCTGGACATCGTACTCCGTAGTAGGCGTGCCGGCATTGATGCGCTGTTTGATGAATCCAAATGTCAAATCGACAATTTGCCGCAGATGCTTCGCGGTCATCATGTTATCTTCCGTCTGCTCGTCGTCCCATGTGGACTCGAATCTGGAGACAAGGTTTGCCGACGAGACCACCTCCAGCCCAAGAGCGCGCACAAGCTCCACCGTCCCCGCATCGACGTTCGAGACGTACGGAATGTTGTTCATAGGGGAGTATTCCATGGCTACCTTCTTCGCGCCCCCGACGATCTTCTTGACTCCTTCACGCAGCGACTGCCAGCTTACATACATTGTCTTCTCACCAGGCACAGCATCGAGATTCCACTGCTCGATGTTGTGAACAAGTTTCTGCGGCGAGCCCGAGGCGGGGATGAAGTAGAAGTACCGACGTGTCTGCATAATATGCGAGGGAAGGTTGATAATCCTCGTTGCAAAAACGTTGGAGCCGCGGAAATTATAGAACAGCCAGCCATCAATGTGTTCTTCGCGAAGCGCGTCCTGAATCAATTTGACTGTCTCTGGTCCGAGCGTTGCCATGGATTCATCTCCTGCAATGGAAGGTTCGAATTCCCTATAGGTCTATTGAGGGTAGAGTTTCAAACAAGACCAAGAACCGCCCCCGAACGAAGATCGTTCGTGGCAAGCAAGCCCGCCCCAGTCTTGTTGTCCGAGAGTTGAACTCTCGGACATGGGCCATCTTCGACAGTTCAACTGTCGAAGAACAGCTAGCACCTCCTTCAATGAAACAAAAAAGCCCGCAGCTAGCAAGCGCGGGCTTTTGAGAAAAAGAACGTATCACAGCTACTTCCCGACGGTCTCTGGCTCCAACTCGCGTTTTGACGGCTCGTTCGGAACCACCTTCTTCTCCGTCATACGCCGGCGACGCCGGTACTTGGTTTCCACGACCAGTTGCGGTTCGGGCTGCTCTTCCTCGACGTCGGGATACGTAAAAATCTCATACTTGTAGTTGCGAAGGATGATGTCTTTGCCGTTCCGTCCGAGGACGTACTGCGGCAGCAACGGAATTTTACCGCCACCGCCCGGAGCATCGATCACATAGTATGGAACTGCCAGGCCCGACGTATGGCCGCGCAATTTGTCCATGATCTCCAATCCCTTTCGAACCGGAGTCCTGAAGTGATTGGTCCCTTTGGTCAGATCGGCCTGATAGATGTAGTACGGCCGAACCCGCATCTTCAGCAGCTTGCGATGCAGATCGAGCATGATGTCCGCGTCATCGTTGACCCCTTTCATCAGGACTGCCTGATTCCCGACCGGGCAGCCGGCATCAGCCAGCATGGCGCACGCTTTTTCGGCTTCCGGCGTGCATTCCCAGGGATGATTGAAATGGGTATTGACGTAGATCGGATGGTACTTCTTCAGCATCTTGCACAGTTTCGGCGTGATGCGCTGGGGAAGCACGCACGGCATTTTTGTCCCCAGGCGGATAATCTCAACATGGGGAATCGCGCGCAGGCTGGACAAAATACGCTCCAGCACATAATCCGTCACCATCAACGGGTCACCCCCCGAGAGAACGACATCACGCACCTCGGGATGCGATGCAATGTAGTCTATGCCATCCTGAATCCACTTAGAGTTGATCTTCGTGGAGTCGCTCACCTTGCGCTTCCGCGTGCAGAAGCGACAGTACATCGAGCATTGACTTGTGACGAGAAAGAGCACCCGGTCCGGGTAGCGATGGGTGATGCTTGGAACCGGACTGTCAACCTCCTCATTCAGTGGATCTTCCGGAGCGTTGCGATCTTCCAGCTCCACGGCATCGGGGATGCACTGGAGCCAAATGGGATCACCTGGATATCGGATCAAGCTGAGGTAATAGGGATTGACACGTATATGAAAGAGCTTGTTCAGCCGATCAGCCAGCTCTTTGTCAAATCCGAATCGTTCGACAAGATCCTTTCCGCTGTCCACACTCTGTCGCAACATCTCTTGCCAGATTTCCATACAGGTTGTTGATCCTCCTTAGAGGTATTTGATGTACACCACGAGACCGTCGCCACGAGCGTAGTAATCGTTGATTCGCGACGCCTCGGTGTAGTGGTTGTGCTCGTAGAACAATCGTGTCTTCTCGTACTTCGGCAGTGATGAGGTCTCGGCAACGACGAGTTTGCCGCCGTGGTCCCTGATGTACTCCTCACTGTGCAGAAGCAGCTGCTTTCCAATTCCCTGACCGTGGATCCGGGGATCGACTGCGATCCAGTACAAATCGTAGGTCGTTTCCGTCATCGGCGTGCGGCCGATGCAGTAATATCCGCGGATTGTACCGTTCTCGTCCTCGTGGGTCGAGATCACATAATCCTGCTGGCCCGGCTGACTGGCTACAACTTCCATCAACTCACGGGCAACGTCAACTTCTTCCGGTCTGAACACATCCGTCGCCTTGACTAACTCCACCAACGGTTCAAGATCTTCTTGTCGAAACGGGCGAATGGGCATGGCGGATGCTACGGGGTACGCTCTAGTGCGTACTCCACAATCTTGTTGATGATCTCGTCAAAGGAGAATCCGTATGCCCTGCACGATCGCGCGAAACCGGCGTCGTCGCTGATGTCGGGATTCGGATTGACTTCGATGACATACAGGTTGTTGTTTTTGTCAAGGCGCATATCGACTCGTGCATAATCGCGGCATCCCATGATACGGTATGCCAGCAGAGCGATCTCCCTCGCTTGTTTCTCGACATCGGCCGGAAGCTGCGCCGGGCAGACGCCGACGGTTCCTTTGTACTCGTCAGTCCCCTCCATCCATTTTGCCGCATACGTCACAATGCGCGGCAGATCGGAAGGGAGTCCGGAGAAATCGATTTCCGAAATAGGAAGAATGATCGGGCGCCGGTTGCCGATCAGCGCAACGTTTAACTCGCGCCCCTCGATGTATTCATCAACAAGCGCCGGCTGGTCGAAATTCTGGAAGATAAACCGCACCCGCTTCTTCAAAGCGGCAAAGTTGTCAACGACGGAACCGTTGTCGATTCCCACACTTGCATCCTCGTGGGATGGCTTCACAATCACCGGGAATTTGAGGTCGAACTGATCCTCGATCACTTCATTGGTATTCTTATAGAGAGCAAACTTGGGGACACGGATCTTGTGGAAGCTCAGGACTTGCTTGGTTCGAACCTTGTTCTGGCACATCCCCAGCGAAAAGGCACTTGCTCCTGTATAGGGAACTCCCAGCAATTCGTAGAGCCCGGCCACAAACATCTCGTGGGTCGCTTCGTCTCCCACGGATTCGCAGAGGTTGAAGATGAGGTCCGGATCTTTTTCCTCGATGAACTGAATCAGGCGTTTGACATCGCTGTTCATGTTGAAGAGGGACGTCTTGTACCCGTTCTTCGACAATGCATCTGAGACGTGCGCGCGTTCTTCGAGGACGCCCACTTCAGAAAGATCTACGGCGAGTGGTTGATTGCCCGAGATCACCTGAGACCGCGTCACGCCCGCTTCGATCTTCCCCATCTCCGAGATGAACTTCCTCCCGGACGATGTCTCGACCGTTGGCTCGTTAAACACGATAGCAACGTGTATCTTTTTCGCCATACTCTCCCCGCACTAGTGTGAACCGGCAACTGTTTTCTGATTTGCCGATAGTCGTTTAAGCGATCCCATTTCTCAGGATAGCTGCATCCAACACAGCGTTAAGCATTGCATTGTAAGAGAATCCGGCCGCCCGCGCTGCCATGGGAAAACTCGAGTGATCATCGGGATTTGGTAGTATCCCTGGCAGAGGATTGAGTTCCACAATATTCGGCGTTCCGCTTGCATCGAGGCGAAGGTCGATCCTGCACCAATCGCGGCATCTCAAAACACTGAACACGCTTATGCATGTCTCCTTGATGCGACGTTCAAGGTCACTGTCAATATGCGCCGGGCAATCATACATTTCGACCGGATGATCGCTTTGATCCCACACCCATTTTGCCTCATAAGAATAGAGAGGGTTGACCCCCTCAGGGAGTTGGTCCAGGCGAATTTCTACTATTGGGAAAACACGCAAGGATTGCCCGTTTCCAAGCAACGCCACTGTGAACTCGCGTCCAGGCAGGAACTTTTCAACAAGGGCAGGTTCTGCATAATCATTCAAAACGCGTTCGACCTGCACGACAAGTTCTTTTTGTGATCGCACGATGGAAGCGTTCAGGACTCCCTTGCTTGAACCTTCATGCAACGGTTTCACAACAGAAGGGAGCTCGATCGTGCGGCCACGAAGCTCTTCGACGGAAGTGATGACATGAAATGCAGGATTAGGGATCTGATGGAAGGAAAGAATTTCTTTCGCGCGCGCCTTGTCCAGACAGATTCCCAGCGTCACAGGGTCGGAACCTGTGTATGGGATGCCGAACATGTCCAGGATGGCGGGGATTTGCGCTTCTCGGGAGGGACCTCGCAGTCCTTCCGCGATATTAAAGACGATATCGGGTTGAGCCTGCAGAAGTCGTTGGGGAGCTTCCTCAGTCGCTTCGATCATCGTCACGCTGTGGCGCTCCGCCAGAGCTGCCTTCACGGCGAGAATGGTCGTCTCACTATCCCATTCTGCGTATGTGTCGTGTCTCGTCTCCTGAAGTTTCGTTCGTGTTGCGACAACGGTTCCACCCTCTCCATTTCCTCCGCTCCGGGGATGAATCGAAACTCCATCCACGTTTTCCTTCTTCATGTTATAGACGAGCGCGACATTCAATCGCGGTAACAAGCAGGTTGATCAACCTTTCAATTGTGGGAGAACGACCTATCAATGAACGTGTATCGCTGATACAAATATAATCTTTTAATCCTCGTTGTCAAGTCTGAGAGAGGTTTTTCGCGCTTCCGACGCGCGATCTTCCTTGACACGATCCGCGATCGGATCACCATGAGAGACTCATCGGGCGATCGATCGCCGGGAGTTGATGTTGGTCATGAGAGCAACGCGGAGTCGAGCGGAGGAGCGACGGGAGAACGATCAACGGAGAGGAGATGAGGATGGATGAGGGGGAGAAGGAGTCCATCAGCCGACGCTGCCGAGCTCCAGCGCGTCTTTATAGCGCTCTTCGAAGTGTTTCCGGAGCGTCTGGTGGGATGATGACCGCAGCTGTGGATCGCCGTCGACAAGCAGAAAGGCTTCTTTTCTGGCAATTGCGATGAGTTCCCCGTCTTCTACGAGGTTGGCGATGCGGAATTCGGGGATTCCGCTCTGCCGGATGCCGAAGATCTCCCCCGGGCCCCGGAGCTTGAGGTCCATTTCGGCGATCTTGAAGCCGTCGGTGGTGTCGACCATCGTCTCCAGCCGGGTCTGGGCGTTCAGTTTCTCTTTCTTTAGCTCCCCCACCTCCTTCCCGCGGCGATGTTCGTCGAACCAGCCGTAATTTGCGATAAGGATGCAGTATGACTGATCCGCTCCCCTCCCCACCCTCCCCCGGAGCTGGTGAAGCTGCGATAACCCGAACCGTTCGGCGTTTTCAACGATCATGATCGTCGCATTCGGAATATCGATACCAACCTCGATGACCGTCGTCGACACCAGAACCTGAATCTCGCCGGACTTGAACTTCTCCATGATCGCGTCTTTCTCTTCAGATTTCATACGACCGTGGAGAAGTCCAAGGGAGAATTCCGGGAACACCCTGCTCCGGAGATTTTCAAACTCAGCTGTTGCCGCCTTCAGGTCGACTTTCTCAGACTCCTCGATGAGGGGAAACACGATGTAGGACTGTCTGCCCCGCTGAATTTCTTCTCGCACAAACTGGTACACTCGTTCCTTCTGATTCTCCAGCCGGACACCGGTCTTGATCGGCTTGCGATTTGCAGGCATCTCATCGATGACGGAAACGTCAAGATCCCCATAAACCGTCAACGAGAGCGTACGCGGGATCGGGGTCGCTGTCATGACGAGAACATCGGGATTCAGTCCTTTCTCGCGCAACGTCGCGCGCTGCACGACACCGAATCGATGTTGCTCATCAATGACGACGAAACCGAGCTGTGCGAACGTGACATTCTCCTCAATGAGCGCGTGCGTTCCGACAACAATCTGAGCGCGACCGCTGCGGATGTCTTCCAGAATATCTTCGCGAAGCTTCTTTTTTTGTCCCCCAATCAACAGCCGGATCGTCGCCGGAAGCTTTTGCAGATAACCCGCGAGCGTGCGAAAATGCTGTTCCGCCAGTATTTCTGTGGGCGCCATCAGCGCAACCTGATAGCCGTTTTCGACTGCAACCAGCATTGCAAAGAGTGCGACGATCGTTTTACCACTGCCAACATCTCCCTGCAATAACCGGTTCATCGGTTTCGCCAGTCGCATGTCTTCGGCGATCTCTCGCAGTACCCGCCGCTGTGCTTTGGTCAATTCGAACGGAAGCGAGGCAGCCAGCATCCGGGCGAGCTCGCTCTTGGTCGAATACTTAATTCCCTTTTTGTCCTGACCCATGCGTCGCTTGCGGTATGCCAGCATGAGTTGAAGAAAGAACAGTTCATCAAATTTCAGCCGTTTGCGCGCGGCGGCAAGCTCTTCCGCGCTCGCAGGAAAATGAATCTGACCGAGGGCAGTCCGGGAACCAACGAGATACTGACGCGCGCGGATGTCATCGGGGAGAAATTCCTCCACGGAATTGAGATGGCTCTTCAACCCATTGCGGATGACACGCCGGAAGCCCCGACTGTCAAGACCGACCTTTGCAAGATCGGCAGTTGAGCTGTACTTCGGGATGATGGCACCGGTATTGAAGAGCTTCCCCCAGTCCGGCTCATCTTCTTCCTCTGCCCCCTTGAGTCGGTCAAACTCCGGGTGCGTGAACTGGATCCGGCCCAGCTTGTCGAAGTCAGGGTAGGCGGAAACAGCAAGGAGCTCACCCGCTTCAAAGGCATCCTTATACCACTGCACGCCTTCGAACCAGACACACGGAAGCTGGCCAGTATCATCCTCGAGCGTCATGAAGAACACCAGCCGGTTCGAACGCCGCGAGCGGCGCAACTCCTGCCGATACACCTGTCCGATGACGGTCACGGGCTTCTCCGCGTCGACGTACTTCTTCAGATCGCGGATGTTAACGATGCGGCTCCGGTCGAGGTAGTCAAATGGGAAATTGTAGAGGAGGTCCTGGATAGTGCGGATCCCGGCAGCCTCGAGGGCGGTCGCGCGCTTCGGTCCGATGCCTTTCACATACTGAAGGGACGATTCGGAACGGTGAGGGCTCTTTGTCTCAGGTGATGTCGGTGGTCGGTTCACGCTATTGTCGTTCTGCTGGCGTGAATATAATCATTTTTCCGCTCACGGGAAATGGAGACGGCATCGGAACCCTCGGATCACCTGTACCGGGCCGACGGAGGAAATTCTCATCCTTCGCTCTCCTTCAATCTCCTGGAGATGTCGCTGAGCGAGGTCCAGCTTTCCAGAAGCTCGGGGATGTATTCGGAGGTGGTGATAAACGTCCAGATGTAGGCAACGATGGAGTAGATCGCACCCGTGGTGAAGTTGTCGAGATCGATGGAAATGTAGAGTACGGCAACGAAAATAATCAGGAGCGCCACCCTCATGACACCGAAGTTCAAGGCTCCCCAATTGGCAATCCGCTGCTTGAGGGCTGTCACCTTAGCATAGTACTGTTTCACCTCTTCTGCACTCTGCGTGGTGAACACATCGAAGGTTGTTTCAAAATTGTCATGATACTCCTTCTGGAGTGCACTGACCCGCTGCGTATACACGCTTGTCACGTAGATGAGTGGGAGAATAATCGTCAGACAGGCTACTGAGATCCGCCAATCGAACACGGCAAGAGCGATGACTGCTCCGGCGATCGAGACGATCTGATCGATAATCTCAGGCATTCGGTACTGCAGGAACGAGATGTACTGCTCGGAGAGCTGGGTCAGGGCGACAGTCTTTGAAACGGTGTATTGCTTCTTCTTTCCATCGGAAGCGACACCTGTGGCGAGTTCCGAATAGATCCTCAGGTAGATTCGCTCATCGACGACGCGTCGCACAACGCCGGTTCCTGAATTGACGGCGAACACGAAGATCCAGAGGAACAACGGCGTGACGTTGAGAGAGTCAAGAGTGGCGCCTTCAGAACTTGCCCTGTCGATGAGAGCATCGATGACCTTTCCGAACACCCCGGGTTCTATGATCCAGGCCACGTGCTCCAGGACAACCAGGGAGAGCGCGATCAGAATACCCTTCCGGAACCGCTTTGCTATGGTAAGAAGTTTCATTCCTTCGGAATCCGCGTGGTGGCTTCTCAGACGAAATGGAACGTTCGACTATTTCGAGTAAACGGTCTTCCCACCGACGATCGTCATCTCGACGCCGACGTTTTCGATTTTGACAGGGTCAATCATCAGAATGTCATCCGAAAGGACGACAAGGTCGGCCATTTTCCCCGGCGTGATCGAACCTTTTTCATGCTCTTCAAACACGGCGTACGCACAGTTGATAGTGTATGCCTCGATCGCTTCCGCGACGGTGATCTTCTGTTCAGGGAACCAACCGTTCGGATTGGCGCCGTCCGTTGTCCTTCGTGTCACTGCCGCATAGATTCCAAGAATTGGATTGATCGGCGCGACGGTCCAATCGCTTCCGAAACACATTTTGACCCCGTAGTCCAGGAACGTACGGAACGCGTATGTCGTCTTGCACCGTTCATGGCCTATCCGTTTCTCCGCCCAGCGCCCGTCATCGATCGCGTGGTATGGTTGGACAGATGCGATGACACCAAGTTTAACGAAACGCTCAAAGTCTTTCGGTGCAATATGCTGGGCATGTTCGATTCGAAACCTTCTGTCCCATTGCGGATTCGTCTTCGTGATCTTTTCGAAAAGGTCCAGCATCAGGCTGTTCGCGCTGTCGCCAATGGCGTGAATAGAGAGTTGAAGGCCGGCCTTGTCAGCCGCCAATGCCCATTTCTCCAGCCTTCCGTCGAGCACAACATCCATCGCGAGGCCGCGCGTGCTGGGATCCGAGGTGAAGGGTTGGAAGAATAGAGCCGTCGATGAACCGAGCGAACCGTCAGCGAATTCCTTCAACGAGCCGACGCGAACCCATTCATCGCCAAACGGGACCTTGATACCCACTGCAGCGAGATTTTCCCACTGGCTCAGGGGTACCCTGCAGTGGAATCGCGAGGTGAGCTCACCTTTGTCCCGCAAGATCTGGTATACGTGGATGTCACTTCCTGAAGAAACATCCTGGATACTTGTCACACCGAATTTCCGCGCCTCGGCAAGAGCCAGGCGAGCCGCCTCGAGCATTTCTTCTTCGCTCGGATCGGGCACGTGCCTGTAGACCAGATTCATGGCGGCGTCTTTCAGAACACCTGTGGCTTCTCCGGTTTTCTTGTCCCGCACAATCGTTCCCCCTTGTGGGTCGGGCGTGGTCTTGTCAATGCCTGCGAGCTTCAGCACGCACGAATTTGCGAGAGCCATATGGCCATCGTACCTGTTGACAAAAACCGGAGTCTGAGGCGTAGAGTGATCGATCAGTTCCTTGGTCGGGAGATTACCTCCCGGCCAGTTGTCATGATCCCAATCGCCTCCGGTAATCCATCGGCTGGGGTATTTCTCCGCCCTGGCTTTTATCAACGACGCAAATTCAGCTTCACTTTTCGCGTACCGGAGGTCGACACTCTGAAGTTGAAATCCGCCACTCATAAAGTGGGTGTGGTTGTCGACAAATCCGGGTAGCATGCGTTTCCCCTTCAGGTCAACAATCCTGGTCAGCGCGCCTGCAAATTTCCTTACCTCGCTGTTCAGTCCGACGGCAAGAATCCGGCCATTCAGTACAGCAAGAGCTTCTGCATTTGGCTTCGCCTTGTCAACGGTCCAGATCTTTCCGTTGACGAAAACGACATCCGCAACTTGCGATTGGCTTATGGAGAAGCACGTG
>Ga0187886_1000384_pt1 | contig 54141 bp, 58 predicted proteins | sample June2016WEW_20_1_FD_133001 | JGI IMG/M metagenome (GOLD analysis project Ga0187886, IMG submission 133001) | Peatland microbial communities from SPRUCE experiment site at the Marcell Experimental Forest, Minnesota, USA - June2016WEW_20_150 | ecosystem: Environmental > Terrestrial > Soil >... | reverse complement strand
GTGGAGTCTTTTTACTAGCGCTGGAATGGCACTTGACGCTTTGGGTGGTAGCGGTATTGGTACGGCTATGGGCTTAACACTAAGTGCAGCGGATGCCTTTGTTATGGACAAAATTATTAAAGGCTGGAAGCCAAATCATTTTGTTGAAGGTCCTTTAAAAGATTTTGTAAAATAATGTTAAGTGCCTTATTATCTAAACTACGTGCGGGCTAACCAGGCGCTCCCCGCAAACAACACGGGGTTTCGCGCCCGTCCGTTAGCCCGCGAACATAGTTAAATATGTTTTTCATTTGATAAAAATCATATTCAATGACTATTAAAAGGTGAAAAATGTCTAAAACAAAAAGTAAAAAGCCGACTTCAGTTATTGTTCCAGGAGAAGAAGTTGGACATTGGCATGTTTATGAAGATAACCAGAAAACATTTCGCAATTGGATTGTTGCATATGGAGCAGGTTTTCTCGCAATTATATTGTCAAAAGGAAATATTTCTACTACAATATCCTCTAATGGCTTCAGTACTATAGCAATGATTATTTGTTTCTTGTTAGCAATCTTTATTTTTGCAATTCTGAGCTTCTTAAATATGTGGGCTGGATGGTTTAAATATGTCAAGTCTTTAGCACCTGAAGATGATAATGAAATATTTTTATTTAGCATGAAAGTGCCACTTGGAGATAATAGTTTATTGGTAAGATTCTTTCGTTGGTATTATAAACAAATTGGATTAGATATATTGTTTCAAGTGCTATCAATTATACTTTTACTCTCTGGTACCATACTTGCTTTTTTTGTTTACAAATAATTTGACGTCGCCTAACCAGGCGATCCTCGCCATCCCGATAAAAAACATCGGGACGCCGTGCCTGCGGCAGGCAGGCATAAAATGCGAAAGCGACGGGGCAGGCAAGCTCGGCTTGTCCAGAAGATTGAATCACTCGAAGAGTTATACTAATTATAAATGAGCGCGGTACGTTAAGCATGGCGTGTAACGGTTCGGATGTTTAATAATAAACTTTTCAGCATGAACTTGTTTCGTTTAGTACATTTTGAAAGTTTTCAGCATGGCAGCTTAGTTGCCATCCGTTAGGGCGCATTATGCAAAAAACAACATCATTTATACAACATCCTGTCTCAAAAGATCATCTGTTGCATATCGGTGACATGACCGTTTCGTTTGCTCTTCTTGAGGCCGAAATTCAATCGCTTGTGTGGATTTTAATTGCAGAGGGTCAACGTATTGGACAAATTGTTACAGCAGAATTATCTTTTAGGAGTCTAAGGGCATTGGTAATAAGTCTCTATCTCGAACGGTATGGTGAAGATTCGAATTACTCAACATTAAAAGGCTTTATGGATAAAGCGGCAACTCTTGAAAGCAGAAGAAATCAAATTACTCACTCGATCTGGGGGGTCGGAAATGATCCTCAAAGTATAACTAGAATGAAAGCCTCTGCTAAAGAAAAACATGGTTTCCAATTCCAAGTTGAAGACATCCAAGTTCAAGGGTTATCTGATTTTGTGTCAGAAATTAAACAATTAGTTGCGGATGTTCAGTTCTTTTGGATCGACTTGAGTAAGGATGAGAAAGCGGTAAACAATTAAATTCCAGAAAGAATACTATAATTAAGATAATGCGGCCTAACCAGGCGCGCTCCCCGCTAATCCCGATTTATCGGGAGCCGGTCCGTTAGGCGGCGGCAAAATAAATCGTACAATGGAAGAATTAAGACCAAAACCTCCAAGTAAGATCGAGCGAATGCAGCGTTCGCTCAAAGATCATTTGGTACAAATCAATCGATTGCTATCAGATCCTAAACGCGACCCCTCCAATGCTCATATTTTCCTGGCTGGATCCTTAAGGGTATTGCTTTGTGACACGGAACCACTTCTCATTCGCTATGCAGATCACTTTGGAATCACATTGAAGATTTGGGGACCTAATCCACCTAACTTCAAACCCGACGATAAAATTATTCTTGCTCTGAATTTTCTGATAGCTTCTCATACCAAGGTCGAACCACTTCATGAAATGACGATTCAACAATACTTGCAAACTCCCTTGGGAGTTGCGAATTTCAACTCATACACCCCGTATCAGCTCATCAAATGGGTTGCAAACAAAGAGGGTGGTGCACATCTTGATCCAAAGGCGCACAATATTCTCGAGGACATAAAAAACACTTTTAGCACTCAAGTCCCAGTCCCCGGGTACACAGTAACTGATGGATTCATGGTACGCAGCGCAATAATTCAGATCTCTAATTGGACAATGTCGGCCATTGAAAAGGTACTTGCGGCTAGCACGACAGGTAATCCAGCAACAGGTGCCACCTAACCAGGCGCTCCATGCCATCCCGATTTATCGGGAGCCGGTCCGTTAGGTTGCCCGAAAAATATATGCTACTAATATTTATAGACGAGACCTCAGATTCAAAATTCAAAGAATATTTCGGATTTTGCATAGCCATGATCAATGCACGATTCTATCCGGCTATTAAGCAAGAAGCGCAAGGTATTCTTGAGAAAATTGGATGGAATCCTTCAGTTGAGTTTAAAGGTTCATACTTGTTTTCAAAGAGTTGTGGATGCACTGAAGTTGAAATAGAGAAGCGAGTCTTAGCTGCTCATCAACTCCTTGACCTCAATATTGCACAATCAAATAGGCGAATGATTTTTCATTATGGACGCCTGAAATCTAAGAATCAAAGAGACGATTATTTGCACGGTGTTCCTGGTTTATTGAACAAAGTATTGCCACATGCACTAAAAGGGGCCGGTAAAAATTTAATCTCAATTAACTGCGATGAACGTGATGATATAACCGTCACTGAATTACATAAATATATTTCACCGTGTGCCATAAAAAAAGGATATGTTGTTCTTGAAAACGTCGTCCGTGCAAAATCGAACTTTGATACAATCGGAATAATGTATGCTGATCTTGTAAGTTACCTTGCTGGCAGAATTGACACCATTTCAAACGATTCTGAACTATTTGAAGGTATCACTGAAGAACAGCTTAATCAAAATGGCAAAATCCGAAAATTAAAATCGTCAAAGGAATTAATTTCGAAAATCAAACTAAATCTTTACAGACCAAAAAATAAATCCGTTCGGACTGCCTAACCAGGCGCTCCCCGCCAAAAGCAGCGGAACGCCCATCCGTTAGGGCGCACCTCTAGGAGAAGAGAAAATGATTCTTCGCGTTATACCTATACTGTTTTTATTTTTGTTCTTGTCATCCTGTTCTTCGACGATATACGTTCATAAAGATCCAACTGTACACTCGGACAGAATATTCAGCTATGAACAAGTGAACTCGAGAATTCGAGGAGACACAGCATCCATCAAATTAATCAATGACTCTGTTTATTCTGCCTCAAATGTTCTGATTTACGCGGATTCAACAACTTTTACGAACAACAACACAAATATGCAACATCGGATCAATACCAGCGATATATTATCAATCAAACGCATTGACCATACGAGTGGTGCAATTACAGGATTAGGCTATGGTCTTCTCGCTGGTGCCTCTCTTGGATTGATCACTTCTTTTGCTCGTTCAAATGCTGATCGTGAAAACTCGGCTTGGTCAGTAATAATATTTTCTGGCGCAGGATCGGTCGCAGGTATTTGTTTAGGATCTCTCAATGGCAATGTTCAGGAATTTAAATTTCAATCAGATAGTTCATCGGCTAGCAAAAAATCATTAAATAAATAGGTGCGCCCTAACCAGGCGCTCCCGCCCAGAAGATGGCGGGCAGGCAAGCTCGGCTTGTCCAGATAACTGTATCGCGCAAAGCGCGATACTAATTATAAATGAGCGTAAGTACGTTAAGTCCCGCTGTACGGGATGCCGTAAAGCGGCACATGGCGAGCAGAGGTTTTTTTAATTTGAAAGTAAGTACAATGAACTATAGAAGAGGAAACACGCTACGCGTGTTACAGCGTCGGAAGTATATCTGCGTAACTTTAGGTATCCCGCTTTGCGGGATAGCATTATACGCAGGCTCCGCCTGTTAGGTGGCAGAACCAAAAGGAGCTTATTTTGAAAAAGAATATAGATGTTACATTTGCAATATTATCGATCGCTCCAATTTCAATATGGTTGTTGTTTAGTTTTATCTCTCCATTTATTGGACAAGACGATAATTCAAAAGGTCTCTTTACAATTATGGATCTTTATCCGGGTTTATTCGGAAAGATTACGGTCTTTGCATTGTTTGTTGGCTTCTTCTTTGCAATTTATTTGGCCATAAAGGTTTTGCAAAATAATTTTGTACCAAAAGAGAAAAAATATCTCTGGGTGTTTCTACTTGTTTTTGGTAGTATTGTTATTTTGCCATTCTTTTGGTCGTTTTATATCCGTAAGAGTAGGTTTGCGCCCTAACCAGGCGCTCCCGCTAATCCTGTAAAAAACACGGGACGCACACAACGCGAAACAGCGGGCAGGCAAGCTCGGCTTGTCCAGACAACTGAATCGCGCAAAGCGCGATACTAAATTTGAACGAGCGCCCATCCGTTAGGGCGCGTTTTAAAACACATCAGGAAGAATCGACAATGAGTCCAAAGTTAGTTAAATCAAAAGCTTCAGCTCAAGATTCAATGAGTGCTCCCTCCCAATCGAAAAACAACGTCGAAGTAAATGCTCTAATACAGCTTCACACCGCAGAATATCAAATGCTTACTACGAGATGCACTTACTGGATAATAATGCCGACCGCTCTGTGGCCCATCCTCATCGGCACACTTTTACTGATGACCCAAGTTCAAGCATTAGTTAAAAAGCCAGAAATTCTAGTCTGGGGAGCGGCTATTCTTGTTCAGTTTGTTGTTCTCATCCATTATGAGACGATAATTGAAGTCTATCGAGCAGTATTTTATATTGAAAAAGTTCTACGGCCTCGCATAACTGACCTTTTAGGGGATCGTCCATATTGGGGCTATGAATCATATCTCAGCAAATTCAGAAGTAAGGAACCTCTATTATGGGAGTATTGGCCTTTTGGGGTTTCGGTTCTTACAACAGTTGTAGCAAGTGCCATGCAAATACCTGTTTATTCACCAATGAATCTTGTCGGGTTTACAATTTGTCTTGTAGGCATTTTTCTAGCACTCCAACAAGCCCGGAATGCAACTCGGACACGCAAAGCATGGTCATAAGACTCAACGAACGCAACCTAACCAGGCGTTCCCCGCTAATCCCGTAAAAAGCACGGGACGCCGTGCCTGCGGCAGGCAGGCAAAAAACGCGAAACAGCGGGATTTTGTCCCGTTAATGAAACAACGGGACACTGAAAAACGTGCAGAAAGCGCTTAACAAGCTAGCTGACGGAATGAGCGCGGTTACAATTTAACGTGCGAATAAATTTATGAACAAATTAAGAAGTATGGATGCACGCGCGGCAACAGTGCAACTGAAAGCTTATCGTTACCGCAGCTTAATGCTCATCCGTTAGGTGCCGCTGACCTGAGAAATGGTATGTTTAATACTCAACGCGAATATTTATATAAATACAGGTCTTTCGATTCTAAAGGATACAGTTTGCAGATGCTTACTAATGCTGAGCTTTGGTTTGCGTCGGCGCTATCGTTTAACGATCCCTTTGACACATCATTTACTTATGATTTCGATGGCATCGAAGGTTCGTTGGGTCGACAATGGGCTGAAAGTGCTGTACGAAAATTCAATCCTACATTGTCACCATTGCATCAAGAAAGATTTGCCGCATTTAGATTAGCGGAATTACGAGACAGGCAGCTAATCGAGCAGCAAAGAGCTAGGCTTATTGAAGACAATTATAAGATTTTTGGCATTTGTTCTCTTGCAGGCTCACATGATAATTTACTAATGTGGGCTCATTATGCTGGGCAACATTCAGGTTTTGTTGTCGAGGTTTCTGTCAAACACATTTATCAGGTGGCAGAGAATCTTGTGCGGACAAATAAGGAATTGGTCGATCTCTTAGAAGTTGAGTATTCTGAAGTATTCCCCCGAGCTAATTTCTTCGAAACAATGTTACATTCCACAGCTCCCAATTATCCCAGACAGTTTATCGCAGTTAAATCAAATCATTGGAAATATGAAGAAGAGCATCGACTTATTTTATGGAATTATACAAATAGAGCGTTATCATTTGGTCACTCAGCATTTAATAAAATATTTCTCGGGTGTCGGATCGCAGATACAAACAAGGCAATAATTATTGATATTGTCCAAAAATATTTTCCAAATGTTGAAATATGGCAAGCCAAAAAGAGTGATACTAAATTTGCGTTACAATTTGACTTGATTACGAAATGCGGCGCCTAACCAGGCGCTCCCCGCTAATCCCGATAAAAAACACGGGACGCAAAAAATGCGAATACAGCGGGGCAGCTTACTTGTCCGCCGTCTTGATAGGCGGAGCGCCTGGTTAGTTAGCGCAGGCTAAGTAATCATAATCACATTTAATGAAAAACTCGCATAAAAAGAGTAAGACTGATTCTGTAAAACAAGAACCGGTTCCAGAAATTGTTGATCAATCACCTTTGACAAAGCGACTTGAGCGGATTGCTAAGAAACGCGGCTTTCAATCCTATCGCGAATACATTAATTACTATTTATTACAAAGAGGTATTGTTTCAGAATCAGAACATCAAAAGCAGTTGGCTAATAAAATGGGTTTCACTACAGCGATAGAATATACCAATAACCTTGATTCAATTCGTGCCAAGAATCCAAAGTATGTTGAGCTTGCGAATCTAATCAACACTCGTTTGTCAGAGCTCCATATGAATAAATATACTCTTGCACGTCGTGTTGGAATTTCAAATTCACTTATTTATCGCTATACCCAAGGTTATCACTATCCCAAACCAAAAACTCTAAATAAAATACTCGAAGTGTTACAAATATATCACCATAGTCCTTTGATTGGGAACTCACAGATATTAGGTAAGAATGTAATTCTACAAAAACCGAAACATTCAAAATATTCTGAATTATCAAGTTTAATAAAGAATGCGCTCGCTAAATCAGGTAAGAACCAAGCATGGTTATCTAAAAAAACAGGGATTTCAAATAGACATATTTCATTGTATACGATTGGTCTTGTTTATCCAAACCCTAAAAGGGTTGAACTAATAAAAAAAATTCTTAATTCCATGAATGCAAAAAAAAGTTTAAGTCATCGCCCGCCTAACTAGGCACTCAAGCTCGGCTTGTCCAGAAGAATGAATCACTCGAAGAGTGATACAAAATATGAATGAACTCGCTGCAAACATTCCCGCCAAAGAACGGCGGGATGCCGAAAACGCACATGGCGAGCAGAGGTTTTGTTTTAATTTGAAAGGTGGTACAATGAACTTGTTTCGTTTTGTGTAACATTAAAATTAGTCACGCGGTCAGCTTAGCCGCCATCCGTTAGGTGGGCGGCCTCAATATTATGGCAAAGCACACATACGCATCGCACAACAGCATGGTTTGGGAGTACCTCGCTATACTTCGGAGAATTATTCAAAAACTTAATTCAATCTCGGATGAAAAAGAACGTCGGCAGAGCATCGCTCTCTGTATCGTTATGGCTGTGACAGTTGTTGAGACTTTTTTAAATATATTTTTTAGACTAAAAGTAAAAGAACCGAATTTTATTAGTCATGAAAGATATTTGCTAGACTGTCTTTCCAATCGTAAATCACTAGAATTTAAAATAAAGAACTGGCCCAAAAGTATTCTCGGACTCACGATTGACCTCACTACTGGAATTGGAAAACGTTTTTCAGATTTAAAGGATAAACGCAATGAGCTAATGCATTTTACTATTTCTGATGAGCCTGTGATTATCGAAAATATCCAATTGCGCAATTTTTCAGATCTTAGCTCATATCATTCTCTTCAAGATTCTGATGCATATGGCGCAGTTGCCACAGCTGAAGATTTTATCCAAGCGATTCTAGAATTAAGTGGTGTTTCTGATTCAAAATTAAACGGTAGAATGCTTTTTTGGACTGGCCGCCCGCCTAACCAGGCGCTCCCCAAGAAAGAAGCGGAGCGCCCGTCCGTTAGGCAGCGCGAAACTTAATCGAAAGGAAGAAAAATGAAGACACCATACATTACAAGTATTATCATGACCTTTGTGTTTGCATTTCTACCGGGGTGCAAAGATTCTACTAGTCCTTCCTTGCCACAAGGGAACTATTCTCCGCTAAACATCGGTGATCAGCTTCAATTGGTAACTATAGCTGACAGCGCCACACAATTCTTTACTGTTTTGGGTAATATCAGACGGCAAGACGGCACAGCCGTCTTTGCCATACAAGAGAAGATCGGCGCACACTACACGGACACTGTTTATCGCTTCGTCCGCGATGGATACTTGATCGCGACACAGATTGATTCTGTCACATGGTTTACTTTGTCTGGCAATCCCTTTGCTGAGGCTCGAATAGCCAAGGTAAATCCGACTGCTGGCGAAAGTTGGGTACAAACCCTTTCAAGTCCGGATACAGTGTTGATTACTGCTACATACGTCCCTACTTTGACAACGATGTGCGGTGTTTTTGAGAATGTCTTTGCTTTAACGCGTACACAGTATTCGAATGGACAAAAATATGTCTACGGCCCAGGATACTACGCCAACCTAATTGGATATGTCGGTTATGACACAGAGCTTTTAGGTTTTCATTCTCAATGGCGTGCTTCATATATCAAGTGTGGTGACACTCAAATGGGATCGCTGTGGCCTGATAAAGAGCCGCCGATAATGTAGTCAGGCGCTGCCTAACCAGGCGCTTCCCGCCATCCCGTAAAAAGAAAGGGATAAACCCCGTTTGAAAGTACGGGGCAAGTGGGTACATTAAGCATGGCGAGCAAAGGTTTTGTGAAATTGGAAAGTAAATTACAGGGAACTCGGTTCGTGCAATGGTACATTTTAAGTTATCGTTGCCGCATCCCGATTTATCGGGAGCCCGTCCGTTAGGCGCCCTAAAAATATTATGAAAAACTCAGAGGAAGAAATATTTATCGATCTGTCAATGGTTAGAAGTGCCAACTTCCCAATTTATAGAGTAATCAATTATTTTTTTATTTTACTTATTATTGTAGGATTTATATTCTTCTTTATTTTGTTATTCCAGCGACCTATTTTAATCGATGGCATTATCTTTATCGTATTTTATATAGTTTTCTTTGCAATTGTTTGGTATCAGGCCAGTCGAATTATCTTTAAGTTGCAGCTTGGCACCAATGGAGTCACCATTCAAACATTGACATCAGCTCGTCATTATACTGTATCAGATACAGACAAATTATTATTAAAACATTTTTTATCTTGGATTGTTTTTCAGGTAATAAAAGTATCAAAAAAAAGAAATATGAACTTTTTTCTATATCCTTACGATGTTAGTGGAATAGCTCCAATGTATTACGAGGCAAATCTAAAGGATGCAATAGAGAAGTACAATAATTATATATCAAACGGGCGCCTAACCAAGCGCTCCCACCCAAAAGATGGCGGGCAGGCCCGCCCAACAAGACGGCGGGTAAACAAGCTCGGCTTGCCCAGATAATTGAATCACGCGAAGCGTGATACTAATTATAAATGAGCGCCCGCCCAAAGATAAAGCATGGCGGGTAAATGGGTGCGTTAAGCATGGCGAGCATAGGTCTAGTGTTTAATTGAAAGTTGATACAATGAACTATAGAAGTGGAAACACGCTACGCGTGTTACAGTTATGGGGCTCCGCCTGTTAGGCGGCAACGCAATGAACCGATTTGATCCCGAACCAATTTCACGGAGGATATAATGAATACATATAAAATCAGTGGCATGGTCTTCGTTCTGCTGATCGCTCTTGCTCAGTCTGCGGTGCCACAGACTTGGACCGATCCATCGCCGCATCGCATACAGTTTGTTACGATTGCACCGAACGTACGATTGGAGGTACTTGACTGGGGAGGACGAGGAGATACATTGATCTTCCTCTCCGGTCTTGGCTTATCTGCCCATGTTTACGATGATTTCGCGCCACAGTTCAGAGACCATTTCCATGTGATGGCAGTGACACGCCGTGGGTTTGGCGCCTCGAGCCAGACATCCTACGGATACGATATCGAGACACGGGTTAAGGATCTCGTGTCACTGCTCGATTCATTAGGTGTGGCGCGTGCTTCCTTCATTGGTCATTCAATTGCAGGAGACGAACTTACCGGTCTTGCCGCCCGCTTCCCGAGCCGCGTTCGACGACTCGTTTATCTGGATGCCGCATGCGATCACACGGCTTTGCTCAACCAACCTAAATTGCCAAAATCCAAATCCATGATAGCAGCTGATTCAGCATCACCGGGAGCTGTTCGGGCTTTTTGGGCATCCAAAAAGATTCCACTGCCTGAGGCAGAAATACGGACTTGGTACGTTTTCGCTGCAAGTGGGAAGATTGAGCGCGAGGTTACACCTGATTCGATCACCGGGGTTTTCCTTCGAGGATCAGGGCATCCGCCATACTCGCAGGTTTCAGCGCCAGCGCTCGCTATTTATGCGATGTATGATTCGCCCGATTCCATTGTTTCGCCTTCTAGGTGGGCGCAAATGGATTCCACTGAACGCCGAAAGACGACGTTCTATAGGCAGTGGCTTATCGATTATGTCTCAAACGAGCGTGCGCGCTTTCGACGCGAGATGCATAACGGTGAAATATTGGAAATTAAGCGGACGAACTATTATGTAAATAACCATTATATATTTGTGTCGGACTCCATAAAAGTGGCGGATGCCATTAGACGGTTTCTCGCACAGCCATGAACACCTGCTGGCGGTTGACCGATGGTTGCCGCCTAACCAGGCGCTCCCCGCCATCCCGATAAAAAACACGGGACGCCGTGCCTGCGGCAGGCAGGCATAAAACGCGAAACAGCGGGGCAGGCAAGCTCGGCTTGTCCAGATGATTGAATCGCGCAACGCGCGATACTAAATTTGAATGAGCGCCCCGTTGAAAAACACGGGGTAAACCCCGTTTAAAAGTACGGGGCAAGTGGGTACGTTAAGCATGGCGTGTAGAGGTTTTGTATATTTTGAAGGTTATCAGCGTGAACTCTGTTCGTTTTCAACAATATGAAAATTATCAGCGCCGCATCCCGATTTATCGGGAGCCGGTCCGTTAGGGCGCAAAACATCGGTCACAATATTTTATGTTGGCATTTTATAATAAATACAAACGATGGTTTAGGTGGGCAGGCGTAATTCTCATTTTCTTTTCGCCTGTTATCATCTTAAGAATATTTGGAAGGGATAATATTTTGGGTATGATAATATCTTTGAATATTATCTGGACGATGATGGCTCTTATATTCTTTATTTTAGGGTTAAATCCTAAAACAAGTATATTGGAAACCGATTCAATTCTCAGAAATAAATTTAAGGATAGCAGTATAAAGAAATTGGATCGTATCCTTCGTATTTGTTTTGTGCTTTGTGCATTATATGCTTGTTATTCTGAAACGATACCAATCTATTTGGATACTATTGACTATGTTGTCTCAGATAAAATTGAAAAGGGAAATTATACCATTGCAAAATTATCCTCTCTTTCTGGTAAAGACATCTGGCTGATAAAATTCGTCAAGTTACAAGAACAACCAGAACGAAAACTGGAATACTATTTTGCTCCCAAATATGTAAGAGAATCAAATAAATACGATTTCACGATTTTCACTCGTTCGAATATTATACTTCTGGCAAAAAAGTTATAATGAAATATATTCTTAATTGTTTTGCGGCCTAACCAGGCGCTCCCTGCCATCCCGATTTATCGGGAGCCCATCCGTTAGGTTGCAAAAATCGAGGAGTAATTGATGCCAATACTATTTTGTAATATTGCTTGGATGAAGTATTATCGTGGTTTACAGGACGACATTCCTACAGGTGGTGGTTCGTACATTGCAGAGCACGGAACGGGTTCAGAGATTCATAACTTTAATGATAAAGATAGTGTCATTAAAGGTTTTGTAATGATTAAAGAGGGTGGTAGTATAAATATTCAGCGACTTGGTGCAAAAGAAGACGCAGAAGAATTAAATAATGTGACAGTAGTTTGGGTTGCGCCATCACCGCTTGGAAACGTGATTGTAGGATGGTATTTGCAATCAACAGTTCTTAAAAATATGAAAATGGATTCTCGCTTTAAGAATCGAGCATATAATATTACTGCTAAACCTCAAAATTCATTTCTTTTGCCAATTAACAAAAGAACCTTTCAAATTCCACGAGGTGCCGGTGGTATGGGACAATCAAACATTTGGTATGCAGATAAACAGGCCAAAGAATATTTTGAAAATGTGCTAGCATATATCAAAAGCGACGGTGAATTAATCGGTAGAAAAAATAGAATTAGCAGGACAAAATCATATAGTAGAAACTCAGATCCACTGAAAAGACAAAGAGTAGAGGAAAAAGCAATTCTAGTAATCAGCAAATATTTTACATCGCTTGGCTATCAAATTCAATCGTTTGAAAAAGATAATTTAGGTTGGGATTTGCAAGCACATTTAAGCGACAAACAGTTTCTACGCCTTGAGGTAAAAGGTCTTTCGGGGGATTCAGTTCTAATAGAGTTAACTCCGAATGAATTTACCAATATGGAAAAACATAGTAGTTCATATCGTATTTGTGTTGTTACAAACACATTACAAAAACCAAATATATATATATTCTCATATTCACCAGATCACAAAAACTGGGAAGATGATAAAGGCAATGTTCTACGTATTCAAAAAGTTGTAAGTGCGAGAATGGATATTGCATAATATTATTTTTGCGCCCTAACCAGGCGCTCCCCGCCATCCCGATTTATCGGGAGCCGGTCCGTTAGGGCGCAACCGAATAAATATGAGGGCAAAAAAAGAAGAGTGTTATATCGTATGTGTTAGTAATCCCGATGGTTTCATCGAGACGAATTATTTTCAGATTCGGGATTTATTCGTCGACGCAAAGACAGATTATTGGGAATATTTAAATCCACATACATTCATTGCATTCTTTCTTCAACGTAAGGATGGTCATAATCGTGTCAATTATTTGATATCCAAGATTGAGGATTTAAAAAACAATTCACCAATTCATGCTAATATCGGCATTGGTAGTTCTGTTGGAAAATTGATCATACCTTTTAGCTTACTGGGTAAAATAAAAGGTAAACCAATTGGTACTGAAATAGATAATGCAATAAAGATTGCAAAACAAAATATAAAATAGTCGGTTGCTGGCCAACCAGGCGCTCCCCGCTATCCAGTAAAAAACATCGGGACGCCGTGCCTGCGGCAGGCATAAAACGCGAATACAGCAGGGCAGGCGGAGTTGCCAGTCCGTTAGGCGGCAATCTATGGGAAAAGAGATGATGGATACAACATTAATGTCAATTGTTATTGTGCCAACACTAGGTGCGTATGTTTACCTTTACATTAAAGTTATGTTTCATATGTCCGAGCTTGGAAGAAAAAATATTTTTTTTCTTTTTATTCGTCCACGTATGCTTAAAAGAGAACACTTTGATGAAACAGGGTGGAAATATTATAAGTGGTCTTACTATATAATTCTATCTATATTAATTTTCTCGTTGTTACTCTGTGTTTTAATAAAAAAGTTTCTTTTTGCCGCCTAACCAGGCGCTTCCCGCAATCCCGATATATCGGGAGCCGATCCGTTAGGCGGCGCAGCAAAATATGGATAATAATCTCATACAAATAGCTAAGAACAATAAAAGTTTGATTCATAAAATGTTTCTATTAATCCCATTGCTGGTTGATGTGTCACCATTCTTCGTTTTGAGGTTAGCATCCTTTATTAATCTTAATGCAGGTCAAGTGGAACCTGGATTCGTGTTTGCTGTCTGGATATTTTATCCCGCTGTTGTTGGTACTATAATGCTTCTCGTTATTATTTGGTATTTTTATCTAAAAAAGATAAAACCATTTTCAAGGTATGCAATTATAGGAATCATTTTATCAATCGTCGGTATCTTTGAACCAATACTGTTGGGATATATACTTCTTAAGGCTATGCAAACGATTTGATAATTACGCGCTGCCTAACCAGGCGCTTCCCGTCCGACTTCGTCGAGATCGCGTTTCGATATGAATATCGAAACGGACTAAAAAACAGCGGGATTTCGCAGAAAGCGCTCAACAAGCTAGCTCGGCTTGTCCAGAAGAATGAATCACGCGAAGCGTGATACTAAATTTGAATGAGCGCCCGCCCAAAGATAAAGCATGGCGGGTAAATGGGTACGTTAAGCATGGTGAGTAGAGGTTTTATTTTAATTTGAAAGTGAGTACAATGAACTATAGAAGAAGAAACACGCTACGCGTGTTACAGCGTCGGAAGTATATCTGCGTAGCTTTAGGTATCCCGCTTTGCGGGATAGCATTATACGCGGGCTCCGCCTGTTAGGCGGCAGCAACAAAAAAGGAGGATGTATGAAGAAGCTATTGTTCTCAATCATTTTTCTAATGATTTATGTAAATATTGTACACGCACAATTATCGGTTGTTTTTAATGGTGATACGACAGAAATATGGGATTCAAATTTTAGTTGGGCTTGTGGAGGTAGGTTCTTTCCAATTACACGTATTTCTCAAGACACCATTTATATTACGGAACGCGATACAATGGATCGAACGTTATGTGACTGTTATATTTCGGTGCATACAAAATTGACTGATCTTAATACAGGAACATACACTGTTCTGGTAACCAGACAATACCAATATCATATGCGATCTCCAGTCGACACCATAATCGGATTTTCTGATTATATAGGTTCTATAAATTTTACTATAGTTACATTGCCGACAAAGCAATCCCAAATCGCTTTTTATCAAAGTCCCTGTAGTAGTCAATCGGTCGACAATGGCATGCCCATCCCAAAGAATTTTTTGTTACTTACTAATTATCCCAATCCATTTAATCCGAGTACAATCATACAGTACAAGGTTCCCAGCAAATCTCATGTCGTTTTGTCAATCTATAATTTAGCTGGTCAGCAAATAGCTACTTTGGTGGACGAACAAAAATCTGCAGGCAGTTATGACATCAATTATAACGCTACGCATTTATCAAGTGGTATGTATGTTTGTCATCTGATTGTCGGTGGTAATACTATATCAACCAAAATGATTTTAATTAAATAATAGCTGCCGCCTAACCATGCGCTCCCGCCCAAAAGATGGCGGGTAGGCAAGCTCGGCTTGTCCAGAAGATTGAATCGCGCGAAGCGCGATACTAAATATGAATGAGCCCGCCTACGTTACAAAGCAAACTCCGGCGGGCAGGCTCACTGCAAAATTCATGGCGAGCAGAGGTATATTACAAATATGAAAGTAGGTATAATGAACTATAGAAGTGGAAACACGCTACGCGTGTTACAGTTATGGGGCTCCGCCTGTTATCAACATATTGAAAATTTGCAGGGCGGCAGTCCCCAACAAAAACATTTGGGGACAGGCTTACTTGTCCGCCGTCTTTTTGGCGGAGCGCCGGTCCGTTAGCGTGCCAGGAGGTTCGTATGCAAAACAGATATTACAAACCTATTCTACTAGCACATTTGATTTTTCTATTCATCAATATCGGATGCAATGCACCGAGTTCGCCTTCACAAAATCCACCGACACAAAATCCCATTTATGGCGGTATTAATATTTTCTTAGCTGAAAATATTACATCTTCTGCCAATCTTAACTACCAATATTTTTCAATTGATACAGTTAAGTTATCGGCAGTACCAATAATTAAATATGAGAGTATTATTACATATGATACAACCAAGCACATTATTAATCTTTCATTTAATAATGATTCATTGCTTAAAGTCATAGGCAACGTAGGACTTTATGGGACGGCATTTGTGGTTGTACTGGACTCCGTTCGAAAATATAGCGGTTTCTTTTGGACACCAATATCATCGATACCTTGTCAAATTATAAATGTAGTGTTATCTTGGCAACCATCAGATAGTCTCGGTTCAAATCAAATTAAATTGTCAAACGGATATGGTTATAAACCAGAGAATGATCTTAGGAATAATCGAGATATTATAAATCGACTTATACTCGATGGCAAGGCACGCTAACTAGGCGCTTCCCGTCCGACTTCGTCGAGATCGCGTTTCGATATGAATATCGAAACGGACTAAAAAACAGCGGGATTTCGCAGAAAGCGCTCAACAAGCTAGCTCGGCTTGTCCAGATAACTGAATCGTGCAGAGCGCGATACTAAATTTGAATGAGCGCGGTACGTTAAGTCCCGCTGTACGGGATGCTGTAAAGCGGCACATGGCGAGCAAAGGTTTAGTGTTAAATTGTGAGCCAGAGGCTCATGCGCCTCGGGCGCAAAAGTTATCAGTACGGCATCCCGATTTATCGGGAGCCGGTCCGTTAGGCGGCGTCTGAGAAAGGGATATTTATGAATCAATCGTTTGCTTTCATCATCTGTGTGTTTTTACTTCTACCTATTTCTTTATCTAATTCTCAATCCAAGAGAATGCAACCTCATTTCTCCTTGAAACAATTAATTAATAGCACTTATAGAACTGGAGATGGGTTGTGGATAAACGATTTAGGGAAGAAAGAAGTTACTTTGCATTCCGGTGATTACAGAATTGAGATGCCTGATTCATCCGCTCCTGAAATAATTTACAGATACAGAATGAACTTTAACGGTGAGTATGCTTTTGGAGACTTAAATGGAGATGATAGATTGGATGCGATCATTTGTCTGGCTGAATGGGGAGGCGGTAGTGGAATATTTAGATCTGTAAACGCTGTTATTGATTCAAATGGTCATCCTATACATACTGCTAAGTTTTATGTTGGAGACCGAACACAAATCGATACTGTATTTTTCGATTCTGGTTTAGTGAAAGTAAGAGTACGGGATTATTTCAAAAAAGATTCCATCATTTCCTATACTCTAAAATATAATGCGACAGAAAGAAAGTTTGTTGAGATAAAAAACCATTAAAAGACGCCGCCTAACCATGCGCTCCCGCCCAACAAGACGGCGGGCAGGCAAGCTCGGCTTGTCCAGAAGATTAAATCACGCGGAGCGCGATACTAAATATAAATGAGCGCGGTACGTTAAGCATGGCGCATAGAGGTTTTGTTTCTTAATAACAAACTTTTCAGAATGAACTATAGAAGAGGAAACACGCTACGCGTGTTACAGTTATGGGGCGCTGCCTTTTAGGCAGCCTCAACGAACTATCAGTAATTATGGAGAAGTTATGAAGCCAAAGGAACGATTTGATGCATGCATGCAACAAGCAGAATATGCTGCTGGACGCCATGATACCCGTCGAGAAGTCGAATGGAAGGTAAGTTTGGGTTTTTGGTCTGTGCTCATCGGTGCAATAGGTGTTTCAAAGCTTGGACATCCTGTTTCGCTTGATTGGTGGATAGGTCCAGCATTAATTTTCTTCTATGCTTTTGTTTGGCTTAGAGGTGTACATGTTGCAAACGAAAGTGACAAATGTCTTGCAGATCACTTTCGCACAGAGGCACAGGACATTCTATTAAATGAACAACATGTTGTTATCTTTCCACCTGAGAAGCTCTCAGGCTGGAGGTGGTGTTTTGGCTTTCTATTCAAATGGGCTATGTTATTCCACCTCATTACAACCATTATTCTGGTTTACCTGGTCTACAAGCTTACAGCGTGAATAAGGTAAAGGCAGCCTAACCAGGCGCTCCCCGCCATCCCGATAAAAAACATCGGGACGCAAAAAACGCGAAACAGCGGGCAGGCAAGCTCGGCTTGTCCAGATAACTGAATCGCGCAAAGCGCGATACTAAACTTGAATGAGCGCACTACAAATAGCATGGCGAGCATAGGTTTAATTTTAATTTGTGAGCCAAAGGCTCATGCGCCTCTGGCGCAAAAGTTATCAGCATGAACTATAGAAGAAGAAACACGCTTCGCGTGTTACAGTTACAAGGCTCCGCCTGTTAGGCGGCCTTCCAGGAGATAGATGATGAATTACAAACGCTTCTTTATTGCTACTATCGCCATCTTTGTTTTCGCTTTGATTTGGAATGGGATTATCCATCTTGTTCTCTTGCGTGAAGCAGATTCTATTCTGAACTCAATCGGTCGACAAGAATCTCAGAGAAATATGTTCTTGTCAATACTCGTAACGGTAATATTGGCAACATTATTTGTTTGGAGTTATGCTCGGTTTGCAAGGCGAGGAGATTTATACGATGGTCTTACACATGGATTATTCTTCGGGCTTCTTGCTGGTACCTTGGTCGACCTTAATCAATATGTTTTATATCCGATTCCAGCATCTCTTGCAATCACATGGTTTGCGTTCGGTCTAATAGAATTTTGTATATATGGTGTCTTGGTTAGTATTCTTTATCCAATAAAAGATAAAAATGCCACCTAACCAGGCGCTCCCCGCTAATCCCGTAAAAAACACGGGATAAACCCCGTTTGAAAGTACGGGGCAAGTGGGTACGTTAAGCATGGCGCATAACGGTTTAGTATATTTTAAAGGCTATCAGCATGGACTTATTTCGTTATCAGCAACTTGAAAATTATCTGTGCCGCATCCCGATTTATCGGGAGCCCATCCGTTAGCCAGCAAGAAGAAGGAACGGTATGCAAAAATATTCTTACGTATTTAAGGTTAATATTTCTCCAAATGATATTTCTCTGAAGAGGACTTCTATTAATCCTTTTAAGTTTGCAAATCTATTTATTCAAGTTATGTTCCTATTTATATTCGTACTCTTTACGTTTATAGGATATTTTGGGTTTAGACTGGCACATGTAAAAGGCGAGACAATGTTTTTATTAGACGGGATAGTCTTTTTCTGTTTGCTATCTAGCATTATTGCAAGTTTAATAAAATGGAACTATTTATCGTCTTATCCATCAAACGTGCACATATCACATGAAAATATTTCTGTTCAATTCCGCCGCTTATTCAATGCTGATAATATTGTTATCATAACATCTAAAGATCAACCATTTTTAACTGTGGACCTGTTTTATATCCGCCCCCAACGACGTCTTGAAGTCTGGGGTCAAGTTACCTTGCACTCATTGAACACTCGATCTATAGTAATCTATTGCCAACAACAGAAATCAAAGGAAGAAGCTATTATTCAATCGACACAATTCGCAAAATTAGTTGCGGGTAAGTCAGGTTTAATTCCAAAAGAAAAAATACATATACATAACCAATAATACTTGCCGCCTAACCAGGCGCTCCCCCGACATCCCGATATAAAACATCGGGACGCAAAAAACGCGAATACAGCGGGGCAGGCGGAGCGCCCATCCGTTTGGCCGCTGAGATTTAAGGATAGCACTATGAAAAACCAAACCGAGATGCAAGGTTTATTGACTCTACTAATCCGCTGGATCGCTAGAATCTGGAGTATAGCCAGCATTGGATTGGTGTTGCTCTTTATAGTAGGTGAAGGAAATAATCCTGCAAACTTAATAGACTGGCTCGGATTTTTATTTTTCCCATTGGGGATCTGTTTTGGAATGGTTTTCGCTTGGTGGAGAGAAGGCGTTGGAGGAGGCATTACGATAGGAAGTCTGTTAGTTTTTTACTTGATTCGTTTCGTAACTGCAAGCTCGTTCCCGAAAGGATGGGCTTGGTTAGCTTTCGCATTTCCAGGTTTTCTGTTCCTGTTGTGTTGGTATCGGTCGCGCAAATTGGGCATGTCAGCGGCCTAACCAGGCGCTCCCCGCTAATCCCGATGTAAAACATCGGGACGCCGTGCCTGCGGCAGGCAGGCATAAAACGCGAAAGCGACGGGGCAGGCAAGCTCGGCTTGTCCAGATGAATGAATCGCGCAAAGCGCGATACTTTATATTTCAAGAGAATATGCTACGTTAAGCATGGCGCGCATAGGTTTAGTATATTTTGGAAGCTATCAGCATGAAACTCAGTTCGTTCACTACAAAATTGAAAGTTATCGGTGCGGCAGTCCGATCCCGCATAAGCGGGATCGCGATCGCGTTCCGTTGTGTTACAACGGAACGGACTTAACCGCCATCCGTTAGGCAACCACCAGTCTGGAGAATATATATGAAAAAACTTTTGATAATCGTTCTGGCTTTAGGGTTCACTTTCTGTATCCTATCGGCAAATGCCACACAGGAAAAGAAGTCTACACCCGCATCGTCAGATACCACAGGTGTTCAGAAAAATAAATCGAAGAAACTAAAACCTAAGCAGAAGCTCAAAGAATATAAACCCACTAAGGAAGAAATAAGCACGAGAAAACCCGATACTCTGAAACTTTTTATTCCAGATAGACCTCTTCTGCGGCTGAAAGATAGCTCTCAAAATAATTCTCATTGAGTAATCATATTGTTGCGGTAGTGGTTGCCTAACCAGGCGCTCCCCGCTAATCCCGTAAAAAACATCGGGACGCCGTGCCTGCGGCAGGCAGGCAAAAAACGCGAATACAGCGGGGCAGGCGGAGCGCCCATCCGTTAGGTTGCGTTTTGAAAAAATTAGTAGTTGTTGCCTTTTTATTTTGAAAAATAAGAAAATTAAGATGTTCACAAACAACATTAAAATTAAGGGGAATAAGAATTGAAACATTTGACACACTATGTATCCATTATTGTTTTCTTAATTGTATTTGCAAAAAATCAACCTCTTGTTTTTGCACAGGACTCAACCGTGTCTATTGTAAATCATGGAAATTATTACGAAGCCACACTGAATTTTACAACTGGTGTCAGTCATTATGAAATGGGCCAGTTGCTGATGCAAAAAATCTTGATTGCAGTGCCTAATTTTGAACAACTATTGGACTCATACATGGCTGAAGTAATTGGCAGCCAGAACTATTATACGGTCCTGCTTGGACGTATAGCAGATATCAGGACGCAGATCCCTCAGGAATATCGGGATGAAATAGACGGGATGGCATCGCAGCTCAGTGGTGGCAGTGTCGATTCAATAGGTGATGGAAAATTATCTATAGATGAATTCTATGGAATACAGCTTGTTGCAGATGTGTTTCGGTCAACTCAATGCTCAGGTATTTCGGTCTATGGCTCTCGATCAGCAACCGGCAACACCATAACAGCACGATTATTAGATTGGTATGACGGCTCCAACCACCAACTGTCACAAATTCAATCTGTCACAATAATAAAGAATGGAAGCAAGTCAATTTGTTCAATCGGATATTTAAGTATTATGGGCATCCTTACAGGATTCAATAATGAAGGCATTTTCGCTGGTGTTCTTGATTCTCCTTCAGGTACAGCTTATTCTTCCAGCAGTAAGCGTTCCTACATATTCGATTTACGCTATGCCCTGGAGAATGACACAGCATTGATGGATGTAGCCGGTCATTTAGCAGATACGTCAAGACATTATGCCTATAATCATTTAATCCTGTTATCCGATAAACATACCTCAAAGGTGCTGGAGAATAACTTCTCTGGCACAGGAACGAATATCCGGAGAGCGTTGAGGAGCGACACATCTTCTCTCAATCCTGGCATCACTTGGGGATTTACGAATGCGGTAGCGACGGTTAATTCTTTTCTCCTTTCAGGCAATCATGACAATCATACAGGAGCACTATCCAATACGCAACGATGGAGCAGCATAAAGACACAGCTTCAACTTTGCGGCGATACTGTTTCATTGAACGAATTGAAACAGATTGCTTCGTTTGATAATGGTGGCACTCCACAGCCTCAGTCAACCGGTGATATTTATAATTCGAACACCTCGCAAATTGTGCTCTTCCAACCGGATATATTTTATCTGGAAGTAGCATTTAAACCCAAATCAGGTGTTTTGCCGATCGTTCCTATATTTCAAGAGATTCCCGTCTCCTTTGATTCAAATCCGACTTTTGTCGCAAAAAGTAATTTAAACCTTCCCACATCGTTTATGCTGGCACAGAACTATCCCAATCCTTTTAATCCGTCAACAACAATTTCTTTTAATCTTCCATCGAAAGGATTCGTTTCACTAAAAGTGTTTGATATGTTAGGAAGAGAAGTATCGACAATTATCTCTGAAGAAATACCGGCAGGAAGTTATTCACGGCAATGGAATGCATCAATAATGTCGAGTGGAATTTATTTTTATCGTTTGCAAGCTGGCTCGTTTGCTGAGACAAAGAAGCTCGTTTTGCTTAAATAAGCAATTGCGCCTAACCAGGCGCTCCCCGTTATCCCGATAAAAAATATCGGGACGCCGTGCCTGCGGCAGGCAGGCATAAAACGCGAATACAGCGGGGCAGGCTCACTGCAAAATTCACGGCGAGCAGAGGTTTCGTTTTAATTTGAAAGTATGTACAATGAACTTGTTTCGCTGGGTGCAATTTGAAAATTATCACCTGCCTGCCGACCTGTCCGCTGAAACGAAGTGTTGGCGGAAGTGCCTTCGGCACGCAGGCAGGGTGCCGCATCCCGATTTATCGGGAGCCCATCCGTTAGAACACACGAAGAACATATGGCGTAATTATACAAGTTGGGCGACATCGCAAAATTCTTTATATCCATACAGTGGAGGTGCTTTTATGAAACTGTGTTTGAGTTTATTTGCCTTAGTCATTTTAATAACCCAATTAGGCTGTGATGAAAAGAACACAACCACCGTGCCGGACTTAAAAGAAAGTGAACTTCCTGATCATGTCTACATAAATGTTGTCCAGATTCCACAGAATGACAATTATTCTTGTGCAACGACTTCTGTTGCAATGGCAATTTCCCATTTTGAAGGCTTAGATTCAACTCCTCTAGATCAAGATTCTATCTGGGTATTATCTGGTGCAGATTCAACGATGATTCGGACACAAGGGAATGATATGAATGCGCTTGAACGTATAACAAAACATTATGGATACCAAAGTAAGTATACTGAAAATTTGACGGATTATGATCTTGAGTTATTTTTATCGAAAGGTATCCTTGTAGTAATTAATTTTAGACCTAACGTATCAGGAAATAATACTCATGCAGTTTTAGTAATTGGCTATGATAGATCTTTAAAAACATTTTATGTTAATGATCCAGCTAAAAAAACTCCGGGTACTCTTTTTAGTTATTCCGATCTTGAACAACGATGGACGGCTTGGTTAAGTTCCCCACGAGTTTTGTCTAATCATAGCGGATTTATAATATATCCAAAAGGATAGAAATAACTATTTTTCTTTTGCGACGTCGCCCAACCTCGTTGGTTGGGGAAGAATTAATTTTGTTATCAGCATAAACTTGGTTCGTTGGGTGCATGTTGCAAATTTGCAGTGCCGTATCCCGATTTATCGGGAGCCGATCCGTTAGGCAGGCACAAGGAAACTAGAGGAGTCGCAAAAAATGGAACTACTGTTGGAACAATTAAAATATAATCAGTGGGCCGTTCATCAGTATATTAAAACTATTGGGCAATTAGACTTAACACAGTTTAAACGCAGCTTTAATAGCAGTTTTTCTTCGATACACGAAACATTAGGACATATGTTGTGGGTAGAAAAGTTGTGGTATGAACGTTGGCAGGGTCACTTAGTCACCCAAACCTTCAATCCAGCAGACTATCCAACTTTGGAATTTATTAATCAGAATTTAAAGGAAATACACGCAAAGCAAATTCATCTATTAGAAAGCTTCGAGCCTGCCACAGAAAATCGACACATAAGCTATATTAATTTTCAAGGTAAAACGTGGGAATATAGTTTTGCACAGATGGTGCAACACTTAATGTTTCATTCTGCCTATCACAGAGGACAGTTAGCAACTATGCTTCGACAGCTTGGCAAAGTACCACCTAAAACAGATTACTTAGTTTTTATTGATGAACAATCATCTGCGGGCGTCTAACCAGGCGCTCCCCGCAAAAGACGACGGGGTTTCGCAAACAACGCTCAACAAGCTGACCCGACTACGTCTTGAGAAACAGACTTCGTCGAGGCAGGCCGAATGAGCGTGGTACGTTAAGCATGGCATGTAACGGTTTTGTATATTTTGGAAGCTATCAGCATGGACTATAGAAGAGGAAACACGCTTCGCGTGTTACAATTATGGGGCTCCGCCTGTTTAGTACAATTTGAAAGTTGTCAGTGCGGCAGTCCGATCCCACATAAGCGGGATCGCGATCGCGTTCCATTGTGTAACAATGGAACGGACTTAGCGGCCATCTGTTATACGCCACGCAGCAAAACAAAGTTTGGCCGAACCCAGATTTTTCGCTGTCGAATTACCACATACGAAGGAGAACTCTAATGCGATTCCGCTCCCTCACATTAACTATTATCGTGGTCAACTTGGTTTCGATACTTACAGGACAACAGTTGCCCATGGGTGTGCCAGAGACTGTTGGTTTGTCATCGAAGAGGCTCGAACGAATTGGGCAAGTCATCCGTGCTGATGTTGACAATGGTCGTATGCCTGGTGCTGTGATTGCAATTGCTCGTCGAGGAAAGTTAGTATATTACGAAGCGTTCGGATTTCTCGACAAAGCTGCCGGGATTAAGATGCGGAAAGACGCTATATTTTGGATTGCTTCTATGACAAAACCGATCGTGGCGGTAGGAGCTCTTATGCTCTACGAACAAAACCGTTTGCTCATTAATGATTCCGTTTCAACATATTTACCCATCCTCAGAAACATGCGTGTGGCAACAATCCGCCGCGATAGTACCGGCGCCGACATCTTTGCTACTGAACCAGCAATTAGACCTCCCACGTTGCAAGACTTGATGCGTCATACATCTGGAATGGTTCATGGAAATGCAAAAGGAAACGAACTAGAGCGACGCTATAATGATCTTCCGGATAGTAGCGGCACAATATTTCTTCAAGCTCTTAGTCGCCTGCCTCTTTACTCCCAACCTGGAACTGAGTGGACTTACGGCTATGGTTTTGACGTACTTGGACTTGTGATAGAAGCAGTGACCAAAGAACCACTCAGTGAATATTTAGAACACGAATTGTTCAAACCCTTAGGGATGACTAACACAAGCTTTTGGATTTCCCCGACCAAACTTGCCCGTCTGGCGAAGCCTCTTCAACCGCAAGATTCAAGCATCCCAACCCAACGACCAAGTTTTGAATCCGGTGGTGGCGGTGCTTTCTCTACTGCTACTGACTACCTCCGTTTTTCTATGATGTTACTTAACAAAGGTCGCCTAGGTAGCACTAGGATTCTAAGTCGTAAGACAGTAGAATATATGACGGCTAACCAGATAGGTCCAGAAGTTAACGTTGATCGACTTCGGAGTTTTCCAAATATCAATGGATATGGTTTCGGATTAGGAGTAGCAGTACGCGAAAGCTATGGCATTCCCGGTATCATGGGCTCACCTGGTGATTATCACTGGGCTGGATCGGGCGGAACTTATTTTTGGGTGGATCCGAAAGAAGACCTCGCTGTAGTATTTCTTGCAGTTACTCCAGGCCAAGCGCGTTTGCACTATCGCCAAGTAATTACCTCACTTGTTCTACAGGCGATCGATGACTAATCCGATGTATTAGAAATGGTTGCGTGGCGCCTAACCAGGCGCTCCCGCCCAACAAGACGGCGGGCAAGCAAGCTCGGCTTGTCCAGATAATTGAATCGCGCTGAGCGCGATACTATATTTATTAAAGAGCTCACTGCAAAAGTCCGCGCAAATATGGTTACGATTAAAATTAAATATTGGTTCGGCGCGAGTGTAGTGGTAATTGAAAGTTATAAGCACCGCATCCCGATTTATCGGGAGCCTATCCGTTAGGCTGCCGACCGAAGAAAATATATCAGACAATCGATGAGCTTTTCAAAATATATTGCTGCTCAGTTACGCAAACCAACTGGACTATTTGGTCGTTATGTGATAACTCACCTGCTCAATCGCTTAAATCGGTCAATTAATCATTTAGCGCTTGAGGTTCTCCAACTTTCACCGGATGATCATGTCCTAGAGATTGGTTTTGGAGGTGGCGACTTGCTTGCTGAAATGTCTCGCTTAACCATTCGGGGTAAAATCACCGGAGTAGATTTTTCCCAAGACATAGTAGATGCTTGTTTAAGACGGTTCAAGAAACTGACTGGCAATGGCGCGATAGAACTCTATTGTGCCAATGTCATGGAACTTCCATTTGAAGCCAAGACATTTTCGAAGGTTTGCACTGTTAACACGATCTATTTCTGGTCTGATCCACAACGTGCATTTTCCCAGATCCATCGCGTTCTTAAGGATGAAGGAATTGTTGTTATTTGCTTCAGTCCTAAAGTGTCAATGCAAGGTCGATCTCATAAGCTTCATGGTTTCATTCTGTATGATCCAGAAGATGTCGTTTCTCTGTTGAATGCCAATGGTTTTCGCAATATCCATTATGTTTCTCGGGACCGCCGTTCAAGAGAATGCGTGGCAGTTATCGGAACGAGATAGGTATAATCGTTATTAGAAACGTCGGCAACCTAACCAGGCGCTCCCCGCCATCCCGTAAAAAACACGGGATAAACCCCGTTTGAAAGTACGGGGCAAGTGGGTGCGTTAAGCATGGCGTGTAGAGGTTTAGTATATTTTGAAGGCTATCAACTTGAAACTCGGTTCGTTCTCAGCAAATTTGAAAATTATCAACGCCGCATCCCGATTTATCGGGAGCCCGTCCGTTATGTTGCATTTTGAAATAGTTAATTACAATTTCCCATTGTATTTATAGATAGGAAGATACTTATGAAATCTGTAACTGCATCAATTGTCATCCTATTTGCTCTAACAGGATTACTTTTCACCACACCGTTTTATTTCGCTTCTGCGCAATCAATGAGTGTGGAGGAAATAAGAAACAATTTGCTTAGCAACCCGCCGAATACTGGAGACCTGATGGTTCGTAAGCAGAGCATTTTGTCCCTTGATACTATTCTCTGCTCGGACACTGCACGCACTGCACAAAGTGTTTTCAATTTGTATACTTCCATGATGGAGAAAGTGAAAACCGAGATTCAAACTCAAGTCGTTACTGGAGCTTCCATATGGTTAATGTACAATGACGGTTATATCGTAAAGACACCGGAGATCGTTTTTGCGTTCGATCTCATCGGCGGGTACTCCGGCTGGCATACACATCTTCCTCTTGAGTTGATCGATCAAATAAAAGTCCTGTTCATTAGCCATAATCATTCCGACCATGTCGATACAGCTGTTATACACAGAGTGATAGCAAACGGTGGTTTTGTCGTTGTCCCGGCTGAAAATTCGGATATTGGAAATATCTCAATGGCTGGCAACGACGAGCTCACTCTTCAAGGTTTGCACATCAAAGCATATATTGGTTTACATAGTGCGCCGGTCAGAATGTATGAAGTAACATGCCCGCGCGGCCTCAAGGTGATGCATACAGGAGATAATCAAACGTCTGAAACTTTGCCTGAAGTTTCAAATCTAGACGTTCTCTTCTTGAATGCGTGGGTCAACGAAGCGGGATGGGAACCGGCAAGCGTCGGCATGTGCAATAGCATGATCAAACTTAACCCTAAAATCATGATTCCCGGCCATGTTCAGGAACTTGCCCACAATTGGATTCCCGGAGATCCTAAATACATGGGGAGTAGGGTATCATATCAAGCGATTTATCAAATACAGGACCCTTCGGTAGCAGCAAAAACACACGCGATGATATGGGGAGAATTGTATGTAGTAGGTGAAACTGTGCATTCCCAGATAAAAATTGACACGCTTCTCCTTGAAGACGGAACGATTCACCTTGGTGATGACGATGGTAATCAAGGAATATCATACACTAAATCATTTCTCCTGAGCGACTCCCAATTCTCAAATCTCGACAATGCAATATTAAAGGTAGAATTCATTCCCCCTTACGGCCCAAATTATGAACAACCTCCAATAGTGTCAATAAATGCCACGTCTCTTGGATCTATTCAACCCTTCTTTCCGTCGATCAACGTTGGCAATTGGCAAACCAATGCAGATGGATCTCATGATTACAATGACTCCTTACACGTTTCCTTTTATGTTCCTAAAACCGTATTTGTTGCTGGTAATAATTCTTTCAGTATTCAAAATGGACGACCGGACGATGACTATCGATTTACGCAAGTTAAAGTCATAATATCTCACGTTTCAATAGACGATGTACCCTTATCACTATCCAGCGAGATTCCACACAATTTTGTCCTGCGCCAGAATTATCCTAATCCATTCAACCCGTCAACGATGATTTCATTTAGTATTCCATCGAAAGGTTTCATTTCACTGAAAATATTTGATCTTTTAGGAAGAGAAGTAGCCATCATTGTCTCTCAAGAAATGTCTGCGGGAAGTTATTCTAAACATTGGAATGCGGAAAATATGCCAAGCGGTGTCTATTTCTACTGTTTGCAATCTGGTTCGTTCACAGAAACCAAGAAACTTGTTTTGCTGAGGTAAAGCAATTGCAACCTAACCAGGCGCTTCCCGTCCGACTTCGTCGAGATCGCGTTTCGATATGAATATCGAAACGGACTAAAATACAGCGGGGCAGGCAAGCTCGGCTTGTCCAGAAGATTGAATCACAGCCGGAGGCTTAAGGATGTAATTGCACGAAGTGCAATACAAATTAATAGTTTGTAAATTCATGGCGTGCATAGGTTTAGTGCAGATTTGAAAGTTATCAGCATGAACTATAGAAGAGGAAACACGCTTCGCGTGTTACAGTTATGGGGCTCCGCCTGTTAGGCGGCGTGCAATCAATTAGAATTTCGTACACATGCAGAAGACATCTCAGTCATATTCAATTCGCACATACAGTTATGGATCGCTAGTCAGCCAAGAGGGCGATTTGTACTTACCTCATGTATCGCGGCCTCCGGTTCTGTGCCTACTTCACGGTGGTTTTTGGAGAATGCCATACGGTCGAGATGAGTTTACTACCATAGCGAAAGACCTTGTAGCCCGGGGATATGCGGTTTGGAATATTGAATATCGAAGACTGGGCGCCCCCGGAGGCGGTTGGCCAGGAACTCTTCACGATGTTGCATCAGCGATAGATCACCTTGCGACACTTGTGACTGATAGGATCGAACTTGATTTAAATCGAGTTATCGTTGTTGGCCATTCTTCAGGTGGTCATCTCGCATTATGGGTCGCTGCAAAGAATAGACCTGTAAATATTTCTTCAGGGGTTCGCGTCCAACCCATGGCTGCAGTTGGTCTGGCGGCAATTACCGACCTTGCGCGCACATGCGAGCTCAATGCGGGAAAAGGTGCAGTCAACGAATTTCTTGGCGGATTGCCTAGTCAATATCCAGATCGCTATGCAGCCGCGTCTCCAATTGAGTTGTTACCCCTCGGTGTAAGGCAACTGATCATTCATGGTGTTAAAGACGAAGTACTACCAATCGACCTTTCCCGAAGTTACGTTACTGCGGCGCAAGCGTCCGGCGATTGTGTCGAGTTTGTTGAGTTGCCCGATGTAGGACACATGGATTTCTTAGATCCAAGTAGTAAAGCGCATTCGGCTCTTTGCGAATGGCTTGCCAATCAAGTCATAACAGTATGAGCACACCGTCTAACCATGCGTTCAAGCTCGGCTTGTCCAGATAACTGAATCGCGCAAAGCGCGATACTAATTATAAATGAGCTTGGTACGTTAAGCATGGCGAGCATAGGTTTAGTTTTAATTTGTAAGCCAGAGGCTTATGAGCCTTCGGCTCAAAAGTTATCAGCATGAACTTGTTTCGTCGGGTGCGAGTTGAGAATTTGCAGTGCCGCATCCCGATTTATCGGGAGCCCGTCCGTTAGGGCGCAAACCAAATTGAGTTTGATATTTCTCCAAACCGTACGGAATGAACCCCGAATAATCACGACATTTTTGAAATATGTTTAAGAATAGAATTAAAAATTACATGAAAGTGGTCACTCTACTACTGTTATGTTCGACAGTTCTTTCCACGCATGCCGTCTCGCAGGATAGATTTCAATCATTGGACAGATTCGTGGAGAATTGCATGACGGAATATCGCGTTCCAGGTCTTGCTCTGGCGGTAGTTGAAGGCAACAAGGTGGTTTATCTTAAGGGTTATGGTATTGCTGATCCGACTGGGCGGCAAGTTACTCCACAAACGCCTTTTTACCTTGCCTCTGTTACCAAGTCGTTTACTGCGATAGCAGTCATGCAACTTGTGGAGGCTGGACATCTCGATCTCGACGTACCGGTGAAGAGTTATATCCCCTGGTTCTTGTTGAAGGATGGCGCTGCTGGAAGCCATGCTTCGGATCGCATCACCCTGCGTCATTTGCTCCATCACATCAGCGGTATCGCTCAGTCGACGGGAGAAATTGCGTTGCCAGTGAATTATGACAATCCCGATGCACTGGAACTTCAAGTTCGATCATTTGCAAGTGTGCCGCTCGCTCATGAACCAGGCAACTCCTTTGAGTACGCCAATGCCAACTACGAAATAGCTGGATTGGTGGTTCAAATTGTGAGTGGCCATAGTATTGAAGATGTCTTTAAAGAACAAATTTTCAAGCCGTTGAAAATGGTGCACAGTCACACATCTCCAGCCACAGCCCGTGCCGATGGTCTTGCAACCGGCTACCGCTGGTGGTTCGAATATCCTATAGCCTTTCCGCAGCAACCTTTCCCCCGCGGGTGTTTTCCGTCAGGGTTCTGTATTAGCACTGCTGAAGACCTCGGTCATTACCTGATTGCCCAAATGAACAACGGTCGCTATCAAGAGGCTACGGTTCTTTCTCTGGAATATGTATCTATCATGCACAAACCCGGACTGAACAATTATGGAATGGGCTGGTTCATAGGACAGGATAAAGAAATCGAACACAGCGGACAATTGGAATGTTTTGGATCTCATCTTTATATCGATATGAAGAATCAGCGCGGGATTGCACTCCTGTTTAACGTCAATCGAGGCGAAGGAAGTGGACACCTATACCTATTGGCGCCGGCCATCGCCAAACTTCTTGCTGGCAGAGCTGCATCGATACCGCCTACTTACACCGGCAATCGCAAATCGCTGATGAAACTGCTGGGTGTACTCATTGGGATTGGAATCTGGTTGAGTTGGTCTTTTCGGCGACTTTGGAAATGGACAAAAGGAACTAGGCCTGGCCTGCAAGGTTGGAGGCTGTGGCTTTTCTTAATACTTCCATTTTTGTTAGAATGCTTGCTGGTAGTAGCGTTAATCGTATCGATTCCTGTCGCCATCTCTGTTGCTTTCCTCTATTCACCAGATGCGATGTGGTTATGGTTGTTGGCAATCAGTTTAACCGTTGGTTGGGGCCTGTTGCGGACTCTTTGGACCGTCAGCCTTGTCGTTTACATTGGGAAGCGCAAAGGAACGGGACTCGATCTTATATCTTCTTGCCATTACAGGTCAGCAGATGGAAGCTCTTGATGTTCGGATTTGCGCCCTAACCAGCAATTCACGCTGACGGAATGAGCAAGGACTGATAAATTAATTGTTCTTTCGAGTACCTAATTGGCGGTCAGCCATCATCAAACTGATCGGAGTGCTTCCAATCATTTTCAGCATGTTAATGATGTCCGTGGCGTTCTTCTCTTCTTCTACTTGTTCATTGATGAACCACTGCAAAAAGGACTGTGATGCGTAATCTTTTTCTTTCACAGCAAGCTCATAGAGTTTGTTAATAGATGCAGTGACTTTTTGCTCGTGTTCCAAAACCAGATTGAATACATCTAAAGGTGTCTTAAATTTTGCGGCAGGTTGTGAAATAGTTTTCAGGAGTACCTTGCCGCCGCGGTCGTACACATATTTGAAAAACTTCATCGCGTGTCCGGTTTCTTCTTGATACTGTACACGCATCCAATTCGCGAATCCGCCGAGAGTTTCACCTTCGAAATGTGCCGCCATCGAAAGATAAACATAGGCAGAAGAGAGTTCAAGGTTGATTTGTTCGTTGATGGCATCCTGCAAAGATTTGCTTAACATGAGTTGTCTCCTTTGAGTGATTATTGTTTTATCCTCAACACATTTCTGATCCTCATGGTTCCGAAATGTTCTCATAGAATCTCATTGAAATCTTGGTAAATCGAAAGTATATTAATACAAGTAAAAAGTAATAAGTTAAAAGGTAACTGCTCAGCGTATTTTTCGTTAGAAATAGAGAAATCATTCCCTCTCCTCACAGGAGAGGGTTAGGGTGAGGTCAAAGAACAAAGACCCCACCTTAGTCCTCCCCTAAGAGGGGAGGAAACCGATCAAAGAATGGTATTATCGAAAAGCATACTGAGTAGTTACGTTAAAATAAAAGTAAAGGGAAAATGCCGACATACGATTATCGTTGTAAATCGTGCGGATTCGAATTTGAGGAATTGCAATCAATGTCCGCAGAAATGTTGGTTATCTGCCCAAAATGTGCCGAACCATCACTGAAACGATTGATGTCAAGCGGGATGGGATTAGTATTTAAAGGAAGTGGTTTTTACTTAACTGATTACAAAAAGTCAAATTCCTCTCCATCTTCATCAAGTGCGAAACCAGAATCGAAAACTGAATCGAAGCCTGAATCCAAGTCCGAGTCTAAATCTAAGTCAGAATCAGAATCAAAACCTGAATCAAAATCTAAATCAAAACCCGATTCAAAGCCATCGATGGATTCGCCATCGGGGACGGACAAAAAGTAAAAAGCAGAAGTCGGAATTCAGGAGTCAAAAATCAGTTTTTTCTACAAATCTTCAATCTCCAATCTATAATCTCAAATCTAATTCACCACTTCCCGCCAACATCAAAACCTGCACCTTGAAGTATGTGCGCAGCTTCAGTGGCGACAATCCTACTTTCAAAAGACAGTCTGAATGTCCCGCCGCGTCCTTCACGAACTTTTAATAATTCCATATCCTTAATATTCACGCTGTGACTTGCCAACGATGATGTAAGGCGGGCGAGCTCGCCGGGTTTGTCTTCGACGAAGACTGCGAGTTCGACGAGCGGTGTCAGATATCCTTTCATGGAACGGGGAATACGGGATCGCAGTGCGCGGGATGTTTTGAATTCTGCCGACAGGCGAGCGGGAGCCGAATCCACAACGGATGCGATTTTATTCAACTGCCTGATGTAGAGGCGAAGCGCTTTGCTAATTTCCTTTTGATTGGCAGAGAGAATGTCTTTCCACATTTCAAAAGTACTTGATGCGATGCGTGTCATATCACGGAATCCGCCGGCAGCAAGCGCCAGATGGTTCGGAGCATCGGGATGATGTTTGCCCACAGAGTTCATCAGCGCCACGGCTGCAAGCTGCGGAAGATGGCTGACAGCTGCCACAACACTATCGTGTGTTGCCGGATCTATTATAAAAATGCGCGCATCGAGCGCAGTAAAAAATTTTGCCAATACACGTAGCGATTGTTTCTTTGTTGAATGGGTTGGTGTGAGGATGTAGAGAGCGTTTTGGAAAAGCAAGGGATGCGCCGCGTTGATGCCGGAAAACTCTGAACCGGTCATGGGATGTCCGCCGATGAAGTTCCCGTTCGGAAAGAGTCGCTGTGCTTGCTCGACCAGCATTCGTTTCACACTTCCCGTATCGGTAACGATGGTGTTCGTGGAACAATTTTTTGCAACACGAGGCAGCATCTTTGAAATATTCGAAACGGGTGCCGCAAGAATAACAAGGTCTGCCGAACGAACAGTTCGTTCAATCGATTTGTCGGCGAGATCGATTGCGTGACGATCCAATGCTCGCTTGAGCACTTGCGGTGTATCCACGCCGGTAATATGAATTGCGGGAAATCGCTGCTTGATCGCAAGCGCCAGAGATCCGCCAATGAGTCCGACGCCAATAATGGTGATGTGCTGAAAAGGAAGCGGCTTCTGTGGTTTCATTTTATATAATTTTGATGTAACTGCTCAGCATTTTTTTAATAAATAGAGGAAAAATTCCCTCTCCTCATAGGAGAGGGTTAGGGTGAGGTCAAATAAAATAATGACCCCACCTTAGTCCTCCCCTAAGAGGGGAGGAGATTCAAAGGTTGAATATTTCGCTATCAAAAAACATACTGAGTGGTTACATTATGATACAGAAAATTGAGAATTCATATTGGTTTTTTATGTCGCTCCTGATGGAGCTAAAAAATATTTTTCTTCTCTTAGCTATCAATATTTTGTCCCTATGGGACTTTCATGTGAAAAATGGTCGATATTCGCATGACTCTATGAAGTTCCGATAGGAGCGTTCTATTTGTAGATCAAACACATAAGAACACATAAAGCCCCATTGGGTGCGGCATATTCTTTGAAAAGTACTCATGCGATGAAGCGCTCGATGGCTTGGGCGATCATACGAACTTCTTTCATCATCTGTGAAAATTGATTCGGATAGAGTGATTGCGCACCATCGGACAAAGCATGGTCGGGATCATGATGAACTTCAACGATAATGCCATCCGCGCCGGCGGCGACGGCTGCGCGTGCCATGGGGATTACCTTATCCCGAATTCCGATACCATGCGATGGATCGGCAACGATGGGCAGGTGGCTCTTTTTCTTTACGACTGGAATGGCACTGATATCCATTGTGTTGCGTGTGGCGGTTTCAAATGTTCGGATGCCGCGTTCGCAAAGGATGACTTGTTGATTTCCGCCGGAAAGAATATATTCTGCCGACATGAGCCATTCTTCGATCGTAGCGGCAAGACCACGCTTGAGCATCACCGGTTTCGATGCCTTGCCGAGGTCTTTCAGGAATGTGTAGTTCTGCATGTTCCGTGCGCCAATCTGTAAAATGTCTGCATACTTTTCGATCAGATCAATTTGGCTCTTGTCCATTATTTCGGTAACAACTTTAAGTTGAAACTCATCCGCTGCGGCGCGCAGAAGTTTCAATCCATCTTCGCCAAGCCCTTGGAAGGAATACGGAGAAGAACGCGGTTTGAATGCCCCGCCGCGCAAAATCTTGGCACCGGCATCTTTTACAAGTTTTGCAATTTTAAAGATTTGTTCTTCGCTCTCTACCGCGCATGGTCCTGCCATGACAACAACTTCGGGTCCGCCGATCTTCACACCGCCGATATCAAAGATCGATCCTTCGCGTTTAAAGGCATGGCTGGCAAGTTTGAACGGTTCAGTGACGCGTAAAACCTCCGCTACGCCGGGCAGCAACTCGATTTGCCGATGGTCAAACTCAGGATGAACGCCGATGGCACCTAAGACTATATGTTGCACACCGGTGGAGCGATGCACATCAAATTTATGATCGTGCAGAACGCGAATGATTTCTTCAATTTGTTTTTCAGCTACGCCGGATTCTAAAACGACTATCATAGTATTTGGTGAACGGTGATTTTGTGATTGAGTGATTGTCAGTTGTTCGTCGTAAACAATTACTTCTGACTTCTGACTTGTGTATTCTGTATTCTGTATTCTGTATTCTGTATTCTATCTTCTACTCATATCTATCCAGCTTAAAATTCTCGCCAAGATAGAGCTTCTTCGCTTCCGGATCATTGGCGAGATATTCCGCCGTGCCGGATTTCAGAATCTTTCCCTCGAAGAGTAAATACGAACGATCTGTAATAGAGAGCGTCTCATGCACATTATGATCGGTGATCAGCACACCGATGTTTTTCTCCTTCAGCTTGATAACGATCTGCATAATATCTTCTACGGCAATGGGATCGATACCGGCAAACGGTTCATCCAAGAGAAAGAATTTAGGATCCAGTGCTAAAGCACGCGCAATTTCTGTCCGCCGCCGCTCACCACCGGAAAGAGCGTACCCCATGTTTTTGGCAAGATGCGTTAACCCAAATTCCTCCATTAAACGTTCGCACTTCTCTTCCTGCTCTTTTCGCGAAAGCGATGTGGTTTGCAAAACTGCAAGTATGTTATCCCGTACCGACAACCGCCGAAATACCGAGGCTTCTTGCGGCAAGTACCCGATACCCATCCGTGCTCGTCGGTACATCGGCATCTTCGTGATTTCTACATCATCCAAAAACACTCTGCCGTCGTTCGGGCGTATCATCCCAATTATCATATAGAACGTCGTCGTCTTGCCGGCACCGTTCGGACCGAGCAACCCGACAATTTCTCCCCGCTGCACTTGCACACTGACATTATTGACGACCGTGCGTTTCTTGTAGCGTTTCACCAGACTGTCAGACCGGAGCGCCATCTGTGTGCCGGTTGATACTTCCGCAATTGGAGATATGTGTTGTGCGACTGAAATGTTAATCGGTGCTTCGATTTTTCGTGCTCGTCGTGCTGTTGTGCGGTGCACGTTCGCTTTCGGTTTTGCCGATGAAACGACTCGCTTTGTCCGTGTAACAGATTTGTTGATTCGTTTTGCCATTCTACTCACTGACTATTTTTATGCCTTGACGTTTCGGACGATTTTCAAATAAACGAAAGCCATCAAGATTATATTCCGGCTCACGATGGATTATCATTTTTTCCGGAAAATATTGTCCCTGTACACCTCTGATGACTTTTATGCGATCTACTTCGTCGCCGATGAAATCGATTAAGATGCGGTCGCCGCTTGATTTATTCACGCCGTTCGGCTCCTTGTTGTCGAACAAATAATAGAGACTTATTGCATTTTTCTGAACATCCACCTGTTCCAATTTATCAGCACGAAAGTACATTGTCAACTCCCGGCCCGTCAATTGGTTGAACCGATTGGGAAGTGCTGTGTCGACACGAGAAATTGCCATTGCCCGGTTCTTGACCCAAAGACTTCTCAGTTTTTTATCTTCCATAAGGACACGAATAGAATCGCCGGTGATTTGATTTTCTCCACTCCAGATAATAGGATGGGTCTGGAGTGCAATAATGTCCTTATGAACAAAATATGTTGCTGTACCGCACCGTGAGGACATATCGCTTTTCACCATACGGACGCTGTCGATGGCGACGAAGCGATCCGTTGTGTCTTGAAACGATTGCATGATTCTGCTTTCCACCACCATCGTGTCGATGATCCCGTTGGCAGATGTATCAATTTTGACTAACCGTGGTTGTTTCATCACGAGCGTAAATTTTTGCTGCTCGAGATGAATCAGTGAATCACCATAGATATTGACAGCGTTGGCGTTCTCAAACATATGCACACCGCCGGTAGCGACAGAGCGAGCTTCGGTTTCATAGTAATTCAAAGTGCTGCAAGTAATGACGGAAGATGTATCAACAAGAACAACATTATCCCAGAAGAGGGAGCGCTTTTCATCGACAAAATATTTTGCATTCGCTGCTGTGAGAAGCGTCTTTCCGCGTTCTAATTCCACGCCATTTCGCCCTTCCATCATTCGTTGGTCGCCGTAATAGATACCTTCTTTCGAACGGATCGTAACGCTGTCGCGAACGACTTTTACGTTTCCAAATAACTCAATCTTGTTCTGTACCAGGAACCGAAGTGCCCGATCACACCAGACTTTCACCAATCCGCCGGAAGTGGGAAATTGAACGAAATGAACATTGCCGATGAGTTCGCGGACTTCTTCACCGTCTAGAATCTTTCCTCTCAGCGTGTCCGCATGTCGCAGATCAATGATGTTGCTCTGTTGAGCGGGAGAGCGGCAAATACACACAAGAAGTGCGTTCAGAAAAAGATATGTCAGACGGCGCCGCATTGCATTTATTCGGTTTGCGATTGACCTGTGACGCGGAAGATGCGGTAATTTTTTAAACTTTGATCCGATTCAAATCCATGTCCCTGCAGTTTATCCTTCTCAGTAGTAATTTGTACATATGCCGGAGTGTAGATAAGCTGGCGCTGGTTGTCCCAAAATAATTGCTCGGTAGTCATGCGCGATGAATCGCTGGAAACGACAATGACATTCTTGCGCGCTTCCAGATTATTGGTCGCTTCATCAACATTTCCTTCGTCGCTTGTCAGCACGGAGGTTTGAATGCCTTGCGGATTGAAAAAGCGTACCCTGACACCTTCGCTCATCTGGGTTTTCTGGTCGGACTCGAATACACGAATATATCCGGCGAGGATGATAGCGGTAATACGTCCGGAGTCCGATACGACGATCGTGCTGTTCCAGCTTTCTTGCTGCGGGAGTGTCCGGCTGTCAATGGTAGAGAGTACGGATGGTTTTATTTTTTCTTCGCAACCAGAAAACATAAGCATGGGAGTACTGAGCAACGAACACCAGATGCAAAACGATTTCATGCGGAGGAATCTCCGTGCAGTCCCGCCTCTACCAGACTATGGAGGTGGAGAATTCCAACCGGGTGATGACCAGTGTCCACGACAACAAGCTGAGTAATTTTATAGGATTCCATAACCTCCAATGCCTGAGCAGCAAGCATGTTTTGGCTAATGGTTTTTGGATTTTGCGTCATCACTTGGCCGACCGTGAGATTTGAAATATCAATTCTTCGCTGAAGAAGACGACGAAGGTCGCCATCGGTGAGCATGCCGGAAAGAATACCGGCATCGTTCACGACGCACGTAGCGCCCATTCGCTTAGAGCTGATTTCCACGATGGCATCAGACACAGAAACATTTTCTTTCACGAGCGGGATATCGCTGCCCGTAATCATCATCGCATCGACTTTCAAGAGCAATTGTTTGCCAAGATTGCCGCCTGGATGGAACAGTGCAAAATCTTCTTTGGTGAAGTTGCGCTTTTGCAAGAGCGTGATGGCAAGCGCATCACCCATTGCCAGTGCGGCTGTCGTCGAGGAAGTTGGCGCAAGATCGTACGGGCACGCTTCCTCTTTCACGCTGGTGTCAAGAACGAAATCGCTCTGCTTGCTCAATAGCGAATTCAAATTGCCTACCATGGCGATCACCTTCACACCGAGTTGATGAAATCGAGGCAGAAGTTGCCGCAATTCCGCTGTATCACCGCTCTTTGATATACATATCACAACATCATCGGGTGTTACCATTCCTAAATCACCATGCACCGCATCGGTAGGATGCATAAATGCCGAAGGTGTACCGGTGGAGTTCATGGTCGCGGCAATCTTGCGTGCGATAATGCCTGACTTTCCCATGCCGGTAAGAACGACACGACCCTTTGCATGGAAGATGAGATCGACCGCTGCGGCAAAATTTCCATTGATATGTGATTCAAGGGCTGCAATTGCTTCCGCTTCAATGCGGATAATCTCTTTTCCCTTTTGGATAGTAGCATCAGCGTTCATAGTGTTCTCAGGTAACTTCTAATTTTTGTAGAATGAAATCGATCACTTCCCTCACAGCGCCGTTTCCGCCGCCGCGAGTGCAAACAAAATGAACCCGCCTCTTTACACTGGGGACGGCATTTGACGGAGCAGCTGAAAAACCGACGCATTCCAGCACCGGCAGATCAAATTCATCATCGCCGATGTAAGCAATCTCTGTATCGGATAGATTCCATTTTGCTTTTATATGTTCGTAAACCTCCAGTTTGTTCTCAAGGTTCTGATGAACCTCCGTAACGCCCAATTCTTCTGCACGCCTCGTAACAATATTTGATACACGTCCGGTGATGATTCCAACTTTGATACCGGTGCGCTGGAGTTTTACGATACCATATCCATCCTGGATATTGAATTTCTTAAACTCATCTCCCGAGTTGGAGTAGTAGATACCACCATCGGTCATTACACCATCCACATCAAGAAGGAGGAGCTTGATCTTGTGTAGTCTGGAGTTGATCGATTGTTTGCGTGGCATAAGATTTGACCTTACAATTTCTTGACAAGATCGTCAATCGCTTTCACTTGCTGTACCAGTTCTTCCAGCAATTCTAAATTCAATTGACTCGCAGAATCACTGAGCGCTTGAGCAGGATTCGGATGTGTTTCGATGAAGAGAGCGTCGCACCCTACAGCAACTCCGGCACGGGCGATGGGAAAAATAAATTCCGGTTGACCGCCGCTCTGATATTTCTCGCCTCCGGGAAGCTGTACCGAATGCGTCGCATCCAATACAACAGGATAACCAGATTTCCGCATAATCGGCAGTGAACGTATATCCACCACAAGATTGTGATAACCGAACATTGTTCCGCGTTCCGTGAGAAGAATCTTATCGTTACCGGTTGCAGCAATCTTCTCGGCAGCAAGATGCATATCATCCGGCGCAACAAATTGCCCCTTCTTAATGTTCACAACCTTACCTGTTTTCCCGGCTGCTTCGAGCAACTCGGTTTGCCGGCAAAGAAACGCAGGAATCTGCAGCACATCGACAACCTCGGCGGCAATCTGAGCTTCGGCGGGAGAATGGATGTCGGTAAGAACCGGCACATGGAATTCACGCTTCACTTCTGCAAGAATCTGCAATGCTTTTTCATCGCCGATCGTTGTAAAGGAATTGCCGCTTGTGCGGTTCGCTTTTTTGTAGGAAGATTTGAAGATGAACGGTATCCGGTGCCGCTCTGCAATGGAACGGATAGTCTTCGCCGTCTGGAGAATCATTTCGCGATTCTCAATGACGCAAGGTCCAGCGATGAGCACCAACGGATGGTTACCGCCGATGTGAATTGTGCCGACCGATATGGTTTTCGTTTCAGGGGTATTCATAGTGCCGCTGATGTGTTTGTGTTGGAAAACATACGAAAAAATGGCGGAACAATCAAAGAAACACATTTCATTCAAATCCTTGCATCTACCACCTTATTGCATTATTTTAGAATCGGTTAAGTATATTATGACGCTCCAAGCATACGCAAAAATTAATATCGGGCTCTATATCCTCGGCAAGCGATCGGATGGCTATCACGATCTCGAAACCATATTCCATGAAATCGATCTGTTTGATGAAATAGACTTGGAGCCGCATAAAGCATTGGAAATGAATGCCGACTCTATTCTTGTTCCCATTGATGAGTCCAACCTCTGTCTCAAAGCCGCGAACATACTTCAGAAAGAGCGAAAGATTAAGAAAGGAGTGATGATTCGGCTACGGAAAAACATCCCTATCGGAGCCGGACTCGGCGGTGGCAGCAGTGATGCCGCAGCAGTTCTTCGCGGATTGAACGAGCTATGGAAATTGAAATTATCCGACGATCAATTGCGTACTATTGCAGGGCAAATCGGCTCGGATGTTCCCTTCTTCATTAAAGGCGGAAATGCATACGCCAGCGGACGCGGTGAAATCCTGGAACATTTTTCTTTAGACATACCATTTTGGATAGCGGTCGTTACACCGCTGATTCATATTTCGACAACATGGGCGTATAGTCATCTCAAACTGCAGCGTGATGGAAAAGGATCCGAACTGCGAACGAAGATCGCTAAGCACATATCGAATCCCAAAAAAATAACATCGCTCGTACAAAATGATTTTGAGCAATCAACCATAAAAGTCTATCCGGAAATTGGTCGTCTCAAAGAGAAACTAAAAGAGAAGGGAGCGGTGTTCTCATTGATGAGCGGAAGCGGTTCTTCCGTGTTTGGTTTTTTTGAGAGCGAAAAGAAAGCGCTCGATGCACTTGGATCATTTCCGAAAAACTACCAGACGTCTCTTACGGCACCGACATTCAAACCGGACCGTTAATCTCTTGCTGGCTGCGCTTTGAAATCCTTTCTCTACATTGAAGCTTTTCTAATTCTTCAAGTTTGGACCATTGTTTATTCTCAAGATCGCCCCGAAAGAAGATCAGAGCGTGTTCCTGTCGATACTGCTGCGGTGAGAGGCACAGTACAAAAAGGAAAGCCCACGTCTGTCATTCATGGTCTGAGCAAATCGACAGATACGACAGCTCTCGCTCCTAAAGATACTACAGCTGTCGATTCGGTTCGCATCCGCTTTATTCCCGGTATGGGTCAGATCACCGGTGATATCGATTCACTCAGCGTACTGCATCAGAAACAATTTTTATGGAGCGATGCAAAAGTTGTGAGTGAGATTATTTGGAAATTGCCGGGGTTTTTCTATCGCGATTTGGGTGAAGCAGGGAAGTGGGGACAGCTTAATGCCTTTGGGTTAGATGGACGTGCTATCGGTGTTCTCATAGATGGACGACCGATGAATGATCCGGTGACCGGTACATACAATCTTTCAGACTTGCCGCTCGAATTTATTGATCACGTTGAAATTCTTTCCGGCACTGCCTCAACGACGACTTTATCTGATGCGGCCGGCACAGCGCTGAACTTCGTTTCGCGTTCCTACAATAGCTATCGCCCGTTGACGAAACTCCGATTTGTTCAGGATCCCGAAGGAACCATTTTCACCGATGGTCTCTTTACGCAGAATGTTGCCCGTGGTCTGAATCTGATGATTGGATTCCAACGCTATACATCAAACGGTCGTTATATCAATGCTAATTTGGATGCATGGAATGTTCGTACTCGTTTACGATATAATATTTCCGACAGATTTAATATTTCACTCACTGATTTTTATACGAAAGCCGGAAACGGACTCAATGGAGGCGTCAACACATCAAAATCCGAGAGTATCTTCGATGAAACGGGAGCAATAACAAATTATCTGCAGAATGTATGGGATAAACGATCAAGACGGGATGTCACATTGAATACCATTGCACGTATTTTTTCCGATTCCTCTTTCACGACACAGGCAAATGTATATTACAGTACGTTGGAACGTGAATATTATAATTCATCGGTTAGTTTGATTGATGATTTTACTCGATCGTCTTTTTGGGGCGTGCATCTTCAGCAGCAGTTTTGCCTGGATTTTGTTCGATGTACTATTGGAGGATCATGGGAACGACGCAAGAGCGATTCCACAAGGGTACTTGCATCACATCTCGAATCTGAGCGGTCTCTGTTTATACAAGCAGAGCTGCGGTTGATAGACATATTCGTACCGTCAGTATCTTTGCGCTCAACTTCACTCGATGGAGAAAGTTCGCTGAGCACCGGTGCCGGAGTGAAATCTACAATCGCAAATTGGTTGACACTATCTGCTGATGTCTCGTGGTTTGACAGATTCCCAACTTTTCAAGAACGATATTGGACTGATTCGACGTTTCTTCGCGCAAGCGAAATCCAGAAAGAGCAGCATGCATTTATCCGGGGCGGATTCACTCTTCAAGCGGGATCGAATCTCGAGATCAGTCTCACAGGTTTTCAGCGGAGCGTGAAACGTGCGATCGTTTTTCAACCGGCTGTGACGGTGGGAGGTTCTCCTGCCATCAGTATTTCCAATGCTCGAGAAGTTGCGATACAGGGTATTAACGGAAGCGCAGTAATTCGCTGTCACAAATTTGAAGTATTAGGTGTTTTGACATTAACGCGCTATAAAGAAGTCGATACATTGAAGACTTTGATGCCCGATGTCATTCTTGCCGGCGAGGTGAGTTATCGTGATACCTTCTTCAAGGATAAGCTTGATGCGAAGTTTGGCGCGCGCTCGCGGTTCTATAACCGACAACAGGGTATGCAGTTTGATCCGCAAACCCTTTCGTATGTCCAATATTATACAAGCATCATGGGACGTTCAACAACCCTCGATCTGTTTATAATTCTTAAGATTGGCGATGCTCATATCTCGCTTTCATGGTTGAATATTCTGAATGCATCATACATCCTTTCTCCAATCTATCCGATGCCGGATAGAGCTATTCGCCTCGGTGTAAATTGGGTGTTTTTGGATTAAGTAGTAAAACACATTTACCGATGAGCAGAGAAGAAGTGAAGTAGTTCAGAAGACGAGTCGTTAAAGGGATGAGTAATGGAGATAGCAAGAAAAATAGTGACAGTTTTCGGCAGTTCGCGCCCAAGTGAGGGTGATGAAGAATACCGGCTTGCATACGAAGTTGGGAAAAACCTTGCACTCAATGGTTTCACCGTTTGCAACGGCGGATATGCAGGCATTATGGAAGCATCGGCGCGGGGAGCGAAGGAGGCAGGCGGTAAAACGATTGGCGTAACCTTTAAAAACACCTTCAAGAAGAGTGTGAATCGCTGGATCGATGAAGAAATGTTTCAGCCGATGCTTGTTGAGCGAATGATGAAGCTTGTCGAATTAGGCAATGCGTACGTTGTGCTCAAAGGAGGGACCGGCACGCTGCTCGAACTTGCCGCCGTGTGGGAATTTATCAATAAAGGACTTTTTAAAGAAAAACCGATCGTGATTGTCGGAGATTTCTGGAACGGTGTTATCGAAACACTGCGGGAAGAATTATTATGGGAAGGCGCGGGCGATTGCACGAAGTATATTCATCGAACCTCATCACCGGAAGAATGTGCTGTCTTCCTAAAAGAACGGTTTCAGGGGAATAACAAATGAAATTTGCGTACTAACCGATCCCACCATCATATCTAAAGCTCTCATCTTTAAAACGTTTTGCTTTAAGAACGAGTTCCATAAGTTGAGCAATCCGTCATTTATTCGTTATTTTTTATTCTTTTAATAAAAGAGTATACCATCACAATCCATTGTCGTACTGCAGCGATTTTTCTTTCGATTTCTTTGCCGGCTTGCCGAAGTGATAGGTTATTCCAAAATAGATAATTCGAGTGTCGCGGTTATTAATTGTGTTCTGGATAAGCCATGGAGTGTCGAGGCTTATTTCTCTCTTCAATGTTTTCCAGATGTCGGAAACTGTTAAGACTAATGAGAAATTGTCGTTGAACAAATCCTGTCGCACTCCAAGATTCATCACAAAGCTTGATTTGTTCTCACCTTGCGGTGTTAAGCGCGATGACCGATACGTTGAATTCACTTGAATCATCGTCGCAGTCGCGAGATTCAAATTGCAGTTCAGATTGCCGCTCCATGTCACGGTCGATTTATTTCCGCTGAAGCCAAGATTGGAAGCATCGATCTGTTCATAAAATGCATTTGTGCTGAGATTTGCCGAGAATGTGTTGCTGATGTTTCCAGAAACGACCAACTCAAATCCGGCAGACTGATCCGAAGCAAGATTTTCCTGAGTTGTCAATATCGTTGTGTCGTTAAGGAGCGAGATGACTCGAGTGAACCCATTGTATTTGTTGCGATAAAAAACACTTGGAACGATTGTGAGATTATCGTTTTGCCACTGTACGCCGAATTCCACAGAATGAATAAACTCCGGAAGGAGTCGCGGATTTCCGGCTCTGACATTTCTGGGATCCTGATATTCAGGGAATGGATTTAGATCATCCCCTTCGGGGCGGTTGGCGCGGCGGCTGTAATTCAATTGCAATTCGATAAGAGGACTGATTTTATAGGATAGATGCAGTGTTGGATAAAGTTTCATGTAATCGTTGGTGATGACAGAATCTTTCGATACTAAATTTGCATTGATGAATGATTGTTCCGCCCGGAATCCTCCTAAGAAAGTGAGAGATCCTATGGAGTTTTCGTATGTTGCATAGAGTGCATGAATCGTTTCATCATAAGTGAAATGCGTTGTTTTTGTGAGATCGGTGACAAGTTGCTGCAAGATCGGATCAACGTACGTTCCCAAATAGTTCATATCTCTATTATTAAAGTCACCGGCATAACCGATCTCGAATGTCGACTGCTCGCTGAACTTATCGCTGTAATCGATGGTGAGCTGTTTTTGATCATCATTTTGATAGATGCGCATGTTGTCATACGTTGACGATGTCGTTGGCAATCGAAAGATGTCGGTATAATGATTGTCTTCCAGCTCAGGTTGGTGCGAAGCGTTGAATTCAGCGCGCAATTTATGGTCATTTCCATCAAAGTTGTGTTGGAAGTAGGCGTTCCCGCCAGTTTCCTTTTCATATTCAGGATCGTACCGGAGGCGATCATAATCTTCTGTTATCACATTGCTAATATCGCTCGTCACTTTGGTCGACATCTCTGTTCTCGTAAAACCGCGATAGCGATAATTACCGGAAAGACCAAAACTGTTTGCTGCATCCAAACGATAATCCATTCCAAGCGCGACCACGTGCGACAAAGGGCGTGAATAGGAACGGCTGTCTTCATTGTGATGATCGGAGAGCTGACCTGTGGAATCATACTGCTTCCGCCTGTCGGTAGTAAAGCTATTTCGCTCATCCTGACGGATGCTGTAACTTCCGAAAATATTGTACTTACCTGGATTATAGTTCAAGTTGATACTGCCGTTATAGCGATCATGGTTTCCGGCGTTTACACTCACGGTTCCGTTCAATCCGGTGCCAACATCTTTTTTCATTACTATGTTGATGATACCTGATGTCCCGTCCGGTTTGTATTTTGCGGAAGGATTGGTGATTACTTCAATTCTCTCAATGGAGCTGGCAGGCATTTGCTGTAATACTTCCGCACGGTTTTTTCCCATGAGAGGTGAAGGTTTTCCGTTGAGGAGAATTAAAACGTTTTCTGATCCACGCAAGCTTACCGTGCCATCGATATCAACTTGAATAGAGGGAATATTTTGTAGCAAATCACTTGCCGATCCGGTCTTGCTCAAAATATCTTGCTGAACATTATAGACCTTTCGGTCAATCGAGTTGACGAATGTCATCCGTTGTGAAGTTACTGTAACGTCTCCAACATTCAATGCGGTTTCTTTCAAATAAACTTTCCCAAAATCTATTTCGGGTTGTCTGGAGTCAATACTAAAATCGTCTGACTGTTTTTCCTCGTACCCCAACAAGCTGTACTTGATGAAGTATGTGCCAATAGGAATATTATCGATTTCAAACTTGCCCTTATTGTCAGTCACGGCTCCCGTCACGAGCGTGCTGTCCGATTGGTTCAATACCACGACATTGACAAATTCCAGCGGTTTCTTCGTCGATTCGATCAATACCGTTCCTGTTATACTTCCTGCGCTAGGGTTTTGTGCAACAAGATTTACTGAAATCAAAATAAGGGCTGAAAAAAGAGTGGGACATATTTTCATGTAGTACTAACTCCAGAATAAATCATTTGCATAGTGAACACAGATTACACTTTTATGCAACCAGCCTTCTCAAAATAACAAAACAAGATGAAGCTGAGATGAAAATAAGGCGGTCAAAAAAAAATACTATGATGCCATGGGAGTATTTGGATGTGAAGATTGCAGGGGAAACTCCACGATAAATTTGCTGCCCACACCAACAGTGCTTTCGACTGTAATATGCCCGTTATGTAAACGAACAACTTGCTCCACAATCGCGAGTCCTAAACCGGAACCATTTTCATGTGCTCGCTCGGTATCGGCACGGTAGAATCGTTTGAAAATGTGCAGCAGATCGCCGGGTGTGATACCGGGACCGGAATCTTCCACGATGATCTGAACAGTATCGTTTGGTGGAACGGTTAATGAAAGATGAATAACCCCACCTTCAGGCGAATAGTAGAGAGCGTTATCGAGCAGATTGAGGACAACACTTTTGAGACGATCGCGGTCGGCAGGAAGTTCGACAGCCTCGTCGATGTGCAATTCTAATGTAACGTTACGTTGTCCTGCTGCATTCTGCAAGTTCTGAACGCATTCGATGAGCAGTTCATCCAGCCGAACCGGTTGTGTTTTCAGTGAGAAGCCGGGCGAATCAAGGCGGGTTAAAAGCAGCAGGCCATCGGTCAGACGCGAGAGCCGTTCCAATTCTTCCAGCGCAATGTGCAGACTCTTTTCCGCTTCGGGCTTGCCGGCGTTGCGTTCTGCAAATTCCAGTTCGCTGCGGATAATCGTCAGGGGAGTGCGAATCTCGTGCGATGCATCGGCGACAAATTGGTGCTGTGTGCGGAATGCTGCATCGATGCGTTCCATCATTTCATTCAGTGTCTCAGCTAATTCACGAATCTCATCTCTCGTCTTGGGAAGAGGCAAGCGGCTGTCGAGCTTAGAGGCAGTGATTGAGCGCGTGGTATGTATCATCGAGGTAATCGGCTTGAAAGCAATGCGCGTTATGAAAAATGCGGCAAGAGCGGTCAATAGTAAAGCAACCGGTGCAACAATGAAGAAAAGGATCCGAAGACGTCCGAGATTCTCTTCCATCTCAGTCAGCGGAGTAACAAGTTGAACATCGTACACCACAGTATCGTGCACTTCAACAGGCAACCAAAGCGCACGATATACTTGTCCATTGATCGTTACATACTCTCGACGTGGAGGAATATGATCAGTCGTAGGCCAAGGAGGGATGGAAAGTCCGGCAAGCAATGAATCACCCAGAACGGATGTTCCGGTTCTATCAACTAAACGAAACCGGAGATCATGGAGCCCTTCAGTTCGAATTCTGGATAACTTCTCAAAGAGTAGTGGTTTCCCTTTCTTTTCTTTTTCCTCAATGTCTTCTTGCAGTTTGCCGGCATGATTATCTAGACGCGCATCGAGCTTCTCCATCTCCGCGATTCTAGTGCTGTGATAAATCACATATGCAAATCCCACAAGCGTTATTCCAAACACGATGGTGTAAGCGAGAATTATTTTACCGGTGATCGTCAATGCGACTGTTCCTTTTCAATATTTATCTCAAGAGCTCAATCGTGATCGGAAAATTTATAGCCGGCGCCGCGAACAGTTTGAATAAGCGATCTGTCAAATCCCTTGTCGATCTTTTGCCGCAGGAAACGGATGAAAGATTCGATGACATTACTTCGCGGCTCGAAGTTCATATCCCATAAATGTTCAGAGATGGTTTCACGAGTGAGCACTTTGTCCGGGTGCATCATAAACAGTTCGAGCAAAGAAAATTCTTTTGAAGAAAGAACGATCTCCTGCTCATTGCGGAATGCGCGGTGGGTGGCAAGGTCTAAGCGCAAACCAAAATGCTCGATCGTCGTAGATCGAACATCGGTTCGCCTGCGTGCAAGCGCACGAATGCGTGCCAGCAATTCGCCGATGTGGAAAGGTTTTGGAAGGTAATCATCCGCGCCGCTGTCTAATCCGCGAATTTTATCATCCACATCATCCAAAGCGGTGAGCATAAGAATAGGCGTGAGCACTTGTGCATTCCGCAAATTGCGGCATGTTGTCCAGCCATCCTGATGGGGCAGCATAATATCTAGGAGAATAACGTCGTATTCATTTATGTGGGCAAGTTCTTCCCCCTTTTTGCCGTCGGCAGAAATATCCACAGCAAAGCTCTCAGCCCGCAAATGTTTTGCAATGGAGCCGGAAAGCTTGGGATCGTCTTCTATAAGGAGGATACGCATAAATTGTTTTGAATAAGGTTACGAAAAAAAGATGAAAAGAAGATGAAAACTTTCAGGATGGTTGGCCTGATTGGAAAAAATTGTGCTCTCTTCTCAGGTGGGTAAATAGGTTTGTACCTTTAGCGTTGCGTTGCAAAAAACACTCTATTGATTCTATGTTTAACCAGAATCAATTCGATATATGCCCAAGAACAAGCAAATGACACCATCACTATCCATCACAAGTACTACACAACCACTTTCAGTAAGTCGAAGCGCTTTCCGGTAGTTGTTAAATATTGGCTGACCAAGGAAAATGCTCGATTGTGAACAAAGGTTTACGCGTTCCAAAAGGTTCAAGCCGGATCCATTGCTTTCTGAATTCACAAATTTGGATAGGGACTATAGAAATTCCGGGTATGATTGCGGACATCAGATGGATGCCTATGATTGTGACTGCGATTCAATTGCTATGCATAGAGAGCTTTTATTATTCAAACATAACTCCTCTGACCAGCAGCAGAAACGTATTTTCCTTATCTTGTGGTCAGTGCTTGATAATGAAAAAATACTAACTTATCATTGGCACATAATCTAGGGGCAGGTCACCTTAGAGGAACAAATGTTCGGGACAGATCGTAGACTGATGCATCAGTTGAATTTTATATGGCAAAATGAAAAAAAACAAATATATCAAAGCACCCAGAATGGGAAAAGGACGCAAGATTGGTATCATCTTTGTGCTTGTCGCCCTTCTGCCGGCACTCTTTTATTCGGCCTATGAATTAAGCTCGTTAAGTTCGACTGAAGAACTGATTCAATCGATTTACAGCAAACAGCTTGATGTCATTCTTTTTTCAATCAACCAGTATGTGCTAGATGTCGCCCAAAGCTGGTCAGGTGAGGTCAATACACTACTCATCACCTCTCAACCTTCACACGTGGATTCTGACACGAGAATATTTCTGAACAAGAGGGCGGCCGTTCACGGTGTGTTCTATACCGATTCTACAGGTCATTCTATTTCTTTCGTGACGCGGCAGACAAAAGAAAAGGCAAGAGGTGATGACAATATCTCAGTTTCTTCTCTGCAGAACCAATCAGCGACCATCGAAAAATTATTACGCTATGCATCATCCGGCTATCGGAAAATCGAACCTGTCATCATCGGGGACAGTGTTTCAGGTCAGGGTTTGATGCTTATGTTTGTGACTTCGTCTCGGTTCCCGGAACAGAAAATAGCTGGGTTCGTGATCGATGCAAATTCGTTTGTCACCGAGGTTCTCCAGGCAAAAATTGCGCAGGCAGCCGGAGAGGAATTTCTGCTCGCAGTGTTTGAACGTCGGAACCAACACATCATTCTCTCAACATCTCCAGTAGAAATCACAGAACTTCGGGAAGTAAAAGACCTCTGGCTCTTTCCCGGGTACAGCATCGGCATCCGATTAAGAGGAACCAGCGTTGAAGATGTTGTAAGGGCGAGGTCGGAACGAAATCTTATCCTCATTGGAGTTCTCGATATTCTTCTCATCGGAGCTGTGTGGCTTGTCTATCGCACGCTGAAAAAAGAAATGGAGCTTGTGCGGTTAAAAGGAGATTTTGTGTCGAATGTTTCACACGAGCTGCGGACACCTCTCTCCCTTATCCGAATGTTCACAGAAACGCTCTCCATGAAACGTGTGCAAACAGAAGAAAAGAAACAGGAATATTATGAAACCATTCTCCAGGAAACGGAGCGGCTGACGCGCCTCATCAACAACATTTTGAATTTTTCCCGGATGGAAGCAGGAAAGAAGCAATATCATCTTGAACCGCTGGCGCTCAACGAGGTTGTAACCGGCGTTATGAAGACGTATACTTCTCATCTGGAGCATGAAGGGTTTACAACTTCGGTGCAGCTTGCTGAAAACTTGCCGGCCATTCACGCTGATCGTGAAGCCCTAACTGAGGCGCTTATCAATATTCTCGATAACGCAGTAAAATACTTCGCCGCTGACAAGTATGTACGGATCAAAACAGGCCAAACAGATACTACGATATATGTTGAGGTAGAAGACCACGGTATCGGTATCGATAAACATCACCATAAAAAAATCTTCGAAACCTTTTACCGTGTTTCAACAGGACTGACAAACAACATCAAAGGCAGCGGACTCGGTCTTTCTCTCGTCAACCACATTATGAATGCACACGGGGGAATGATTGAACTTGAAAGCGAACCCGGCAAGGGAAGCACATTCCGGCTTCTGTTTCCAATCGTGAACCGATCAGATTCGACGCACAAAGGATAATCACTATGGCACGTATACTTCTTGTAGAAGATGAACCCCAGATGCAGCGCGGTTTGCGCGACAACCTCGAATTCGAAGGGCACGATGTTACGGTTATGGGAGATGGCAACAGCGGATATCAAACATTGGTTCGCGAATCATTCGATCTCGTTATTCTGGATGTCATGCTTCCGCAGATGTCGGGATTCGATGTCGTACGGAAATCAAGAGAAAAAGGAATCCGCACACCCATCCTTATGCTGACGGCGAAAGGCGAAGAGATCGATAAAGTTCTCGGATTGGAGCTGGGCGCAGATGATTACGTCACCAAACCATTCAGCTTGCGCGAACTCATCGCACGGGTGAATGCCCTTCTGCGCCGTGCAGTACCGGCCGATACTGCCGATATGATGATGACACTCGGTGATGTTATGGTAAATTTTGCCAGTTACGTCGGTTCAAAGGATGGAAAAGAATTTTCCATGACACCGAAAGAGTTTGAAATCCTCAAATATCTTTGGCAGCACCGCAATGGGACCGTCAGCCGGGACGACCTTTTAACGAAGGTCTGGGGGTATGACGAATCGGTGAGCACGCGGACAGTGGATAATTTTGTTTTGAAGATACGGCAGAAAATTGAGGATGATCCCGCTCATCCCAAAATCATCTTCACTATTCACGGCACGGGATATAAGTTGATTGCTTAATTCCATGACAATCTTTTACAATTCCTGACCCTGTCATGACATCTTTGACTTATTGTGGGCGTATTATGTATCAGTCAATGAAACATAATTCCACAACTTTACAGGAGGATGTCATGAACAAGAAACAAATGGTACTAGCTGCACTGATGATAGGTGCAATAACTAATCTTTCACAAGCACAAACTTTTTACCCTGTGCTCAAAAATTCTTCTGCTGCAGAGAAAGAACGACTGGATAAAAATTATGCGCTCTCTTTGAACTCTCCGAACAACGGCACCGTCGAATCGGCTCTTGCCGTTGTGACGATGATAAAGCTGGATCTTCCTGCGGACGAATTTCCGATGATCAGGGATAAAATTGACTATCTTGCGGCTCACAGTACTACACCGATGATCCGATATAGAGCGTGTCTGGCTGGAGCAGTGTTTGCTCACCCTGCAATGTTCACAGAAGAAGCCGCACATCAGTATAGTGACTCGGAGGCATTTTTCAGCGCGCTGGCTGATAGAAAGACCAAACCGTTATTGAGTTCCAAGTAAATCACCAAGGATGTCATGAAAAAAAATACTTCTATGATACTCAATCCTCTGATATCACGATATCTCCCAATATCCATTCTCCTGTCGCTCGTCCTTGTTTCCTTCGCAGCGGCACAAGATTGGAAATCCGTCCTCGACCTCCGAGGAAAATGGAAGTTTGAACTCGGCGATGGTGTGAAACGCGCAAGCGTTACTTTTAATGATTCGAAATGGGATGAGATTTTCGTCCCCTCCGCGTGGGAGGATGAAGGGTATCCTGGTTACGATGGGTATGCTTGGTACCGTAAACATTTCCGGCTGCCCGCGGGAGCAGAAAAGAAAGCGCTTTACCTGCGCCTTGGTTGTGTGGATGACGTTTCCGAAATCTATCTCAACGGAGTGCTTATTGGAATCACCGGCAATTTCCCTCCGGATTTTATGACTGCATACAATGTCGAAGTTATTCTCCCTATTCCTCAGGATGTTCTCAGCGTTTCAGGGGACAATGTCATAGCGGTTCGCGTCTATGATGATCAACTTGCCGGCGGAATAGTGAGTGGCAAGATCGGCTTATATGAATCGAAGACCTATCTTACTCCGGAAATTTCATTCGTAGGCAATTGGCGGTTCAAGACGGGTGATTCGGAAAAATGGACAGATCCCTCCTTTGATGACCGCTCATGGAATCAGATTTTTGTTCCGGCATACTGGGAATCCCAGGGATATCCTGAGTATGATGGCGTGGCATGGTACAGACTGCACTTTAAATTGCCTGCAGAACTTTCGGAAAAAACGCTGGTCATTCTCCTAGGCAAAATCGACGATCTGGATGAAACATATGTCAATGGAAAAGAAATTGGCCGTACAGGAAGAATCCGCAGCAATCCTAGACGGAGTAATCTCGATGGAGAGTATAGAGAGTTTCGTGCCTATACCATTTCAGCCGGTCTGCTGAAGTCAGGTACAGATAATGTTATCGCTGTCCGTGTATATGACGGTGGAGGGCCTGGCGGCATTTACGAGGGGCCGATCGGTATCATGACACGTGAACAGTATAAAGAATGGAGAAAGAACCGGTCCTGGAAGGAGAGGGTGGAGGACGATCCGAAGAATATCTTTGATATGATATTCAAATAATTGACAATACATTTTGAGCGGTTCGAAAAGAAAGCGTGCCCATTCCCGGCGGAGAATTTTCTTAAGATTCTCCGCTTTTCTTATGGGTAAATTGGGATAAAATTAAAGAGTAATTGTCATTGCGAAGAACGAAGTAACGAAGCAATCTGCAAATGAAGAATTACCCAAGGAAAGTTTTGAGTGCGCGGATTGTTCCGCTTTACGGAATCTCCCGCTTTAAAGGATTCCGCTTCCATGACTATTAATCCTCAGTAGCGGGATTGCTGAGAAGCGGATGGAATTGAAAAATGAACTTTAAAAAAATAAAACGTCAAGGATATTGCTAAGATTCTCGGATTATAGTATTTTGCACAAAAATGAAGAAATGTCCATAAAGCAATATTTGTTTTGGGGGATAAAATATTCATTATAACAAAAAGGATGTTTCTATAAAATAAAACTTGACATGTTATTCAATTATTAATACACTACAAACGATTGCGGGAACGATTGCAGTCAATGAAATATACTTCAAAACATGCCACTATAATAGATATTGCCAAGAAACTGGGAATTTCACCTTCGACAGTATCACGTGCATTAAGTGATCATCCC
>Ga0187886_1000383_pt1 | contig 54232 bp, 85 predicted proteins | sample June2016WEW_20_1_FD_133001 | JGI IMG/M metagenome (GOLD analysis project Ga0187886, IMG submission 133001) | Peatland microbial communities from SPRUCE experiment site at the Marcell Experimental Forest, Minnesota, USA - June2016WEW_20_150 | ecosystem: Environmental > Terrestrial > Soil >... | reverse complement strand
AGAGGAAATAATCGGATGGGGAAGCGAAGACGTGGAATTATTGGAAAGAGTGATGAGGGCAGGTATGAAAATTCTATGGATGGGAGAAAGCATTGAGAGCATTATGTTATTTCATCAGCCTCACGCAAGAAATAAAATTGAATTATTCGGGAATAGAAGCGTTAATATAAGAAAATATTGGTCATCTAAAACTTTTCGAGTCAATCCTGATGGTTGGGGTAATATTAAGGATGAAATTTTGTATAATAAGAATCAAGAGATAAGTATAAAAGAACCAAATATAGAGGAACCACATATGGAAACTACTATAACAACTACAACAAAGACTGAGCAAAATAATAAGGCAAGAAATTATGTTAATCAGGAAATGGTTAATAGAGTTGATGTAATTGCTAACAAAATACTTAAGGATAATTACAGAAATAAATACAGAGATAGATTTTTCCCCTTGCTAATCAATGAAATGAATTTAAAAATAGGAGTAGAGATTGGCGTAGATAAAGCAGGATTTTCTAAACAAATATTAGAGGAAACAAAAATAGAAAAATATGTTTGCATAGATACTTGGCAGGACAACTTTGGCTCTGATTATAAACCGGAGTATTATAATAAAGATGGAAACGTTAGATTTAATGAGGCAAGGGAAACTCTAAGACCTTTTTTGGGTAATTTTGAAAAACCATGGGAAGATAGCGGAAGGGCCATAATGTTAAGAATGACAAGTTTGATTGCTGCGACAAAAATTATAGATAATAGTTTGGATTTTTGTTATATAGATGGTGATCATAGCTTAGAGGGAATTTATGATGATATTAAAGCATGGATTCCTAAGGTAAAATTAGGTGGAATCATTTCGGGTCACGATTTCAAGGATGGCCCAAAATCGGGAATTAATGACCATTGGGGTGATCAATTAGACTACAGAATTAAAACCGTAATGGATGATTATACTCGTAGACACGGATATAAGCTTAATGTAATTGGTGGGGTTATTAAAAATTGGTGGTTTATAAAAAATAAAGAGCCATAAGACATGAGCGATATCAAAAGAGGTTTTATTAGAACACTATGGGGAGTTCATGATCAAACCCAAAGACATTATAGACACAGAAGTAAGATCGATAACGATATAAAACTGGTTAGCTATAATAAATATTGGCCATCTTCCTATTTAACGTTTGTTTTTGGAGAGGAAAATTATAAACAATTGTTAGGTGCTGGCTTTTCAAATTGCATTTTAGTTGACAAAAGACCGATAGTTTGGGATATGAATAAAGAGCAGTTTAGACATAAACTAGAATCTTTAAAACTAGGAATGGAAGTTTATGACGAAATAGTTTATACTGATATAGATACCATGCCAATAAAACCAATCCCGGCTGATTTTTGGGACATATTAGGGAAGAAACAATCTATACAGGCTATTCTTAGAATGTATCATAAGAAAAAATGTTTTTGGAGAAAAATAGATCAACGTAAGGTTCCGTGTGCTGCTTTTATCTATCTTAGAGACAAAACCATCCCAGAAAAGCTTATTAAAATATGGGAAGAAATGGGTAAATCTTTTTATGAAGAAACAGCAATAATGAAATATATGGATGATATGAGCAATGGATGGAAGGGACAGGAATATTATTGGAATAATTTCGAACCAGATTTTTTTAATTTGGAATGTAATGCTGCTTATGATGATAGATCGTTGCTTAAAACCAAGAATATTTGTTTCGAGCATTTTAATTGGAAAGTTGTTAGGACATTGCTAAACCAGATAGAAAATAATAAACCGATTATTTACGAATGTTTTAAAAAATGAATATAGACAAATCTGACATTTTAATAACATCAAAATATGGTAGTCATTTACCTATATTGGGAACAATCTTTTCTAATTGTGAAATTAAAAACGTATTTGAATTTGGATGTGGATTATTTTCAACATTCTTTTTTCTAAAGTACGCAAATAAAGTCGAATCGGTGGAAATGCAAAACGAATCTTGGTATGAGACTGTAAGCAATAAATTCAAGAACGAAAAACTAAATATTAGTCTAATGTTGGGCGAAACAAAAGGAATCCAATATTTTAATTCTTTAAACGAACGATTTGATATTGTTTTCGTAGATGGAATTAATAGGGAAGAATGCGTAAATAGCGCTTTTAATAAAACAGATATTATTGTTAGACATGATTGTAGCCATAGATATATGAGAACGGGATTTAAAAACATAAGGCTTCCAAATAAATGGAAATACGTTCATATAACTAAGTATAATAAACCATTTACATGTGTTTTAACTAATAAGAACGATTTGATCAACGTTTTGGAGAAATTATAATGTCAATTTTCGTTCCAAATTATTCGTCTACAAATAATCTTGATATCAAGCGTGGTTTTATTAGGGTGCTCTGGGGAATTCATAAAGAAGATACACGGTTTAAACATCGTATAGGTTTAGATGCCCATTTTAGATATTTGAAATTAAATCCTCATGATCAACCCTTTACTGCCTTGGTTTTTGGGAAAGATAATTATAAACAATTAACGGATATGGGTTTTAATTGCAGGTTGGTTGACGAAAGACCTGTTGTTTGGGATATGCAGACCCAACAATTTAGACATAAACTTGAGGCCCTGAAATTAGGTATGCAACTTTTTGACGAAATGGTTTTTCTAGATTGGGATACTCAACTAACTTCTCCTCTTCCCGCTGATTTTTGGGAAGTCCTAGAACAAAAAGATTCTATACAGGCTAGTTTAAGACAGTATCATCGTCGTCGTGTTTCATGGAGAAAGCAAGACGCAAGAAAGGTTCCATGCGCTGCTTTTATATATCTTAGGGACAAAGCTATTCCTGATAGGCTTATACAAATATGGGAAGAAATAGGAAAACCTTGGACGGAAGAAACGGTATTAATGAAATATTTTGATGAGCAAATGGGAGGATGGAAGGGACTTGATGAGTATTGGAAAAGATTTGAACCCGTCTTCTTTAATCTTGATGGACATGGAACAAAAATTTATTCCGATGAGCAGTTAATTACTAAAAGAAGATGTTTTGAGCACATTAGGGGTAAAATAATGGCCAGAACATTTCGTAAGTTAAAAATGCTCCCAGCCGTTTCTAAAGAAACCTTACGAGCTTTAAAACAGGCTAAGGCTTTAAGAATAAAAGAAAAACAGGCTTATTTATTACGTAGACAACAGGAGCGGCAAAAAAAACAAGAAAAAATGTTAAAAAATGAAGCTAAGGAAAATCCATTATGAATCCAGCTGAAATTCAAAAAATAAGAGAAGCGCAAATGGCAAAAAGAGTTCAGGCTAGGAATGAAAGAATCGGGTTAAGAAAAATTGCCGAAGCAAAAGCGGGTGTTTCAAAACCAGTCGCAAAAGTTGTTTCTACTACGACTACGACAACTACTCCGCTTCCACCGATTGAAGGGGAAATGACTTTGGAAATTTGTATTCATACTTTTCATTATCAGAGAAGACTTTGCTGGATGTTAAGTTCTATCCTTCAACAAAAAGGTGATATTCCAAAGATTACGGTTAATATTTCCCATACCGATAACGATGGAGATCCTACAACGGAACAAGTTTGTAATTTTTTTAGAGAAAAGGGATTGGTCATTAAGGAAACCAAAGTAACCAAGGAGCAAGTACATAATAGGGCTATTGCAAGAAATATGCAAACCAAGGCAACTGAATCTCACTACTTGCTTTTTGCTGATTCTGATATGGTGTACGATTCTTGTTTTTTCGAAGATCTAAAAAAACAACTTTTGACTAATTTAAGTAAAGAAACTATGGCTATGGGAGCAGATAGAATTTCTCTTAATGAGGCTTTCTGCATAAAATATTTCGAAGAAGACAAAACCAAATACCCATGTGAAATTCCTGATGTTGCATCTATTTGTGCCAAGTTTCCTGTCAAATGGGTAACTGGTAGACATGTAGTTCCGGGTAATTTTCAATTAGCCAGTGTTAGGTCTATTAAAAATCGGGGAGGCATATATACTGGCAGAAGTAGAGATTATTGGAGGGCCACTCGTTCAGATAGAGGTTTTAGATGCCAAATGGGAGGAAGAGTTCCAATTAGGGCAAAACCTCAATGGCATCTTAATCATGACAGGGGCGGTCCAGAAATTCAGAGATAAATTTTAAAAAACTGTATAATATAATAATAAGGAGAAGAACATGAGAACACGAAGTTTAAGAGAAGATAAAGCAGATGACGCAGCTTTTAGACATTCAAGAGATAGGCTTGTTGGTGCAGTAGTTGAAACCGAATATCATCAATATTGTCCTCATTTTTTTACTAGAGACAGGGCTTCGCTTGCACTAGAAGGAATGTATAGGGGTTCATCTGTTTTCTTGATTTGTAATGGACCTAGTTTCGTTACCTTAGATCAAAATTTATTGAGAAAACCGGGCGTTATGACTTTTGGAATAAATAACGGAGCAAAAACATTTAGGCCAGATATGTGGACATGCGTAGATGATCCAGAAAGATTTTTGAAATCTATATGGTTAGATCCTAAGATTCAAAAATTTGTTCCTTTTTCCCACATGGAGAAGAAAATATTTGATAATGAAAAGTGGCAACCTATGGATGTGAAAGTGGGAGAATGTCCTAATGTTTTTGGTTATTGTAGAAACGAAAAGTTTCATGCCGCAAGATTCTTGATAGAAAATAGTATTAATTGGGGAAATCATGCAGATTTTGATGGTGGAAGATCTGTAATGTTGCCTGCCATTAGAATACTTCACATGCTTGGTTTTAGAAAAATCTATCTATTGGGTTGCGATATGAAGATGTCTGAAACTTATACTTACCATTTTGATGAGACAAGGGGAAAAGGTGCCGTTTCAGGAAATATGTCTACTTATAACAGACTAAAGAATGAATACCTGCCAGAATTAAAAAAATATTTCGAAGAAGAAAAATTAGAGATATATAACTGTAATCCGGAAAGCGAACTTAAAGTATTTCCTTTTATTTCTTTTACAGACGCAATAAAAGAAGCGTCTTCTAAGCTTGGTGACGTAGAACATGAAAGAGTTTGGGGAATGTATTCTAAGCCTCAAGAAAAAGTCAATTGGGTTAAAGAGCCACCTAAGGAATTTAAACCTCATCTGCAGACGTTGGAAATATTGGAGAAAACAGGTTCGGTTTCGCAGTCTACGTTTATGCCTCCTCCAAATAGACCTATTCCAAAACCCGTTGTTCCACCAATGATTACTGTTACTACTACGACTTCAACATTGCCGCCTTTGTCAACTAATACACCTGCTCCTACGCCGATTAGTCCCATTGTTCCATCGGTTGACGTTAGACAGACCATGTGTCCACCTAGTAATATGTCGGTAAGTCACTCTGATATATTTAAACAACCACCGCAGCTTGATTAATGAAACCTAAAATATTAGTATGTACAAATGATTTAACAAACCCAATGATGATTTTGGGAATGAACGAATTATTAACCGATCTTATCCAAAGCAATTTGTTTGAAGTGGGTTATCACAAAACTAGAATAAGTGCTTGCAAAGGAGATCGGGGCTCAATTATTTATTATAATGATAAAAAAATTTATTTGGATCTTTGGGATTACGCTACGCCAACTCACACTATGGAAATTTTTAATGCTGATTTCAATCTTCTTATTAAACTTCAACACCCCAAAATGACGTTTGAAAATTTTGAAGAAAGATGCAAAAGCAAGAATGTATTTTTAGAAAAGTCGGTTGAACAAAGAAGAACTTTTTTTAATAAATTAACTCCTTGGACGTTTTTTCCAAGTGGGATGATGAAACGATTTATAGGCAAAGAAGACACCATACCATCTGCTCCGATAGAAAGACATAGCTTTTTTTGCGGTAAACCATGGAAATGTAGGGGATGGTATACAAAAAAAATTAAGAGTGAGGGAATTGAATTTATATCCAGCGATCAAGCATTTCATGACATCGAAAAACTTGGCAAAAGCGCTGGTAAACCGTTGACTGACGAAGAGTATATTACAAAAATGATGGGTTGTAAATTTGGTCTCGTATTACATGGAAGAAGTTCTTTTATGACCGAAGCCAAGAACCGAAGGGAAATTGATTACATGATGCTGAAAAAGCCACTTCTTTTAAATTATAAGCCCAATTATTATAACCCATTAATTGAAGGAAAACATTATATTTATTTTGATAATAATACTGATTTTAAAAATCTTGAAAATATGTATAATATAAATGACATAGCAATGAATGGGTATCAATGGTATAAAGAAAACGCAAGTCCATTAGGAACGGCAAAAACATTTTTACAAATAATGAATGAAAAGGGGCTCAATGAAAACAGGTGAAAAACACGTTAGAAATATTCATGCAGTCATGGTAAAAACAGCAAAAAGTAAACCAGCAGTACAGGGAATTAGTATGGTGGTTGATTATTCTCCTCCACCAATTACCGCAACAGAACTAGTATTTACGCTGAATGAACTTAAGGCAATGGTTAAGGAATGTGAGAACTACTAATGAAAAAAAAGAAACCAATAAAAGATCCATCAATCAGAGACTGTATTGCTGACGAATATCCAGACATTCCACTTTTATTTATGGACCCAGTAGATTATGATAAAGCTATAATAGGTATATGTGAGGGATTTGGTGGCTCTCTAAAAATCGCATATGATTACGATAAGGTTATAAAAGTTAATACGGAAATGGGAATGACATACGAAGAAGCATTAGAATGGTTCGATTATAACCAGATAGGCGCATATGTCGGAGAGCATACGCCAGTTTATATCCACACAAAACAATAATTTTAGAAACTTAAAATGATAACACCTAGAGAAATAGCTCAAGATCTGGAAGGGACAAGACAGCGCCTTAAAGAGAGCATTACGCCAGAAGATATTGACGTAATATTTGATTTGTTAAAACATTTTTATGAGAAGACTAAGTTTTTATCCGAAGCAGAAATAAAATCTAGAACACAATATCGGAAGCTATATATGCAGGTTCATAATATACCGGAAAATGCAATAGTAGAATGGAATAAAGAATAAAAAACAATAAAGGAGTAATAACAATGATAGTAAAACTAATACCAGAAAACGATATCGAAAAAAGCAGGATGAGAACAGTCGAACATAAGGGTGTAAAAAATCTTTTTATGTTTGGAGTTAAAAAAGAACAGGATGAAGAACTTAGAGACTTTCATGATTGGAACGGAGATTTTAAGTTTTTGCTAGGTAATTTGCATTATTTTACCGCTGTTATTACCGAAGAACAGAATTATAAACTCTCTAAGGAAAGAGAAGCTAAAAATAACGAAATAACCTTAGATCCTCAGTTGGCTCTGGGAAAATCTCCTGCAATGATCAAGAGGGGTGGCCAAACAGATAGTAAAATAGTCGAAATATTGAACCCCGACACATTAGAACAAATAAAACAAGAAAATCAGGATAATGCAAAAGTGTTTCAATTTCTCAAACCAGAAACACCTCCTTCTAATGTTCCTGTCAATCCTGCCGTTAATACATCAGTCATAAACGATGGATTCGATCCCACTCCTCCAGAAACCGAAGACAGGGAAGACGAAGCGGAAGAATAATTACAGGATTTTGGCTTGTTTTTTAGCAATAATTGTTTATAATAACTCTTGTAGGGAAGAGTGGATTGAAATTAAGGAGGAAACAATTATGAACATTTCTAGACGGGAATTAATAAAATTGGGTCTTGCTGGCACTACTGGATTGTTACTATCTGATAAGTTAAGTTTTGCCGATATTCCTAAGGTTAAAGCTAAATCCGTTATCCAAGTTTTTCTATGGGGTGGAATGTCTCATAATGATACATGGGACCCTAAACCCGACGCTGGCTACGATTACATGGGACAGTTTAAAGAAGTAATTCAAACCAATGTTAAGGGAATTAAAATTGGAGAACTATTTCCCGAACTGGCAAAACAAGCCGATAAATATTCTATTATTCGCAGCATGACTCATCGTAATAATGGACATGAAACAGCCGCTTATATGATGCAAACTGGTCATATGCCCGGAGAACGATTAGCCTATCCCTGCATCGGAGCCGTATTTGCATTGTTAAAAGGATATAATGCAGGATACAAAGGCGTAATTCCTCCTTATGTAGTTCTAACCCAGCCTCAAGGAAGATTTTCTGAAGCTGGTTTTCTAGGATCAAAATGTAAACCCTTTGCTACTGGTGGAGATCCAAACGCAGAACGCTTCGAAGTGGAAGGAGTCGTTTCTAGAGGAATAACAGATGAACGACAAGTGGCTAGAAGAGATTTCCTTGGCAAAATGAATACACTGGTTAATGCAATGCCCGATAATCCACAATTAATTCTTTCTAAAGAGGCGAATAATCAAGCATATAATCTAATCCTAGGAAAAGGTAAAGAAGTATTTGATCTCTCTAAAGAAAAATCAGAACTAAGAGATAAATACGGAAGACATACATTTGGACAAAGTTGTTTAGCAGCCAGAAGATTAGTAGAAGCTGGAGTAGTGTATGTTACTATTAATTACCCCGGAGGTTGGGATACTCACTCGAATCATTTTATGACAATGAGAAAACAATGCCCACAATTAGATCAGGGATTGGCAGCTTTGTTACAGGACTTATCTGATAAAGGATTGTTAGAAAGTACTATAGTATGGTGCAGCGGAGAATTTGGTAGAGGCCCTAAAATTGATTGGCAACCTCCTTGGAATGGTGGACGAAATCATTACGGTAATGTTTTTTCAGTCTTGGTAGCTGGCGGAGGATTTAAGGGTGGACAAATAGTAGGATCTTCAGATGAAAAGGGAGAAGAAGTAAAAGAAAGACCAGTATATCCCGTAGATCTTCTAGGTAGTATTTATGAATTAGCAGGCATAGATTCTAATGCTAAATTGCCCCATCCAGAGGGAATTGATGCCCCTATTCTGCCTCCTGAGGGGAATGGAGTTAAGTCTGCTGGAAGATTGAAAGAAATAATGTAAGTTAAAATAATTGAAAAAAGTTGTTGACAAAGCAGGAATTTTTGTATAATAGATAAATATAATAGATAAAGGAGTAGCATGAAAAAATGTTTTAAAATAGGCGATATCGTTAAATATTCAAAATATTATTTCTCCTATATGAGAAATTTAAAATTTGAAGGACATTATACTTTTGCTAAATTTAAAGATTTTGAATCAGGTTTGTTATTTAAGATTGTCGAAATACCTGCAAAACACGGAAGTAGATATAGCGTAGGTATCGGACAACTAAATTCAAGAGGAAAATTAATAGGAAAAGCAATAATAGCTTGTACTAGAAAAGAGATAACATTTGCTTAAGTTAAAATAATTGAAAAAAGTTGTTGACAAAGCAGGAATAATCGACTATAGTATAGAACAAATAATGATAGTAGATTTTAGTTAGTTGATCTTTGATTTGAAAACGTTAGAAGGCTGGGTACGGCAAATTTATTATTATATGAAAATATAATGCTAAATTGTATCACAGAGATGTATTGAAGTCGGTTGGCGAAAGCTGTAAATCCTACAGAAATATATCAAAATGGTACGGGAATAGGTTAGAAATTCCTATTCTTAACAATATTTAAAAAAACCTATGGGGCGATTATAGTAAAAAGCGCAGAGGTAACATGTCCTGACTAAAAAATGTGGGGGTTGGTTGTCCTAAAAAAAATAACCAAAATCAGCCTGTTCGTTTTTTAATCAGAATAGGAGTTGTTAAGATGCTCATGATAGTAGGAAAAGCTATAGCAGTCGCTAAGACAACGGGTAAAACCGTGAGTCTGAACGGGCTTTTCCTGCACAAGCTCTAAATAACTCAGGAAAAGATTAGTAGAAAAGCCCGTTAAGAAATTAACGGGCTTTTTGTTTTAAGGAGAAATTTTAAAATGAAATTAGAAAGAAAATTTTATGAAAGAATATCCATCAATAGAAAAAGTGTGCGTGAAAGGAATGCCCATCTATGCGTTCGACAAATTAGATGGGTCGCAAATAAGAGCGGAATGGAATAGAAAAAGAAAGTTTAGTAAGTTTGGATCAAGAAGACAGTTAATAGGATTGGAGGGCGAAGGGTTGGAAGAAGGTGCTAGGTTGGTCTTGAGTAAATATGAAAGAGACCTACACGACATCTTCATTAAGGAAAGATACGAAAGTGCTCTTTGTTTCTTTGAGTTCTGGGGAAAGAATTCTTTTGCAGGAAACCACCAGAAAGAAGAACATGATGTAACGCTGTTCGATATCAAACCTTATAAAAAAGGAATTCTCCCTCCAAGAGAGTTTCTAAAGATGACTGAGGGAATTGATAGAGCTAGGTTACTCTATCATGGAAATGCGAATGAACAGTTTGTAGAAGCAGTTAAGAATAGGACGTTAGAAGGAATGACATTTGAGGGAGTTGTTTGTAAAGCGATGGAAATGAAAATATTTGGAATTCCGATAATGTTCAAGATAAAGAGTAATGATTGGATTGAGAAGTTGAAGAATTTTTGCAGTGGTGATGAGTTGTTATTTGAAAAGTTATTGTAGATGGGGCTGTAGCTCAGTTGGAAGAGCGGGTGCTTTGCAAGCATCAGGCCGGGGGTTCAAATCCGCCCCAGCTCCACCAGTTTTAGTTGTTCTTTAAAAATTTATTGGGGCCGTAGCTAAATTGGATTAGCACCAGACCTGCACTCTGGCATCCTTAAATGGTGTATGTGGGTTCAAGTCCCATCGGCTCCACCATTTTTTTGATCATTGAAAATTAAATAGGTCGTTAGGTATTTTATAAGATACTTATGATATCTTGTAAGATATTGAAAGTATTTTAGGAAGAAGATGTGGGTTCAAATCCCATAAACCCTTAAGTGGGCGATAGTTTAATTGGGAAAATATCTTCCGCTATACCGAAGTAGCACAATGGCAGTGCAGTAGTTTAACATGCTATTGACAGGAGTTCAATTCTCCTCTTCGGTACCAATTTTAAAGGTTGGTTACAGCAAAAAAACAATTCCACTAATAAGGGATTCGAAAAATATGCCAACCTGTTTTGCAGGCGTTACCTTAACTGGATAAAGGCCGTGACTTTTAATCACGCAGAACCGAAAGTTCTACTGAGGGTTCGAGTCCCTCCGCCTGCACCAATTTTTATCCTCCTGAAACATTTAACGGATGATGCCCCGGCTCTTAACCGGGAAAAGAGGGCTCGATACCCTACTGGAGGACCAATTTTTTATGGACGGGTGGCTGACTGGTTTAAAGCAGCATCCTTATAAGGTGCCGGGAGAAATCCCTAGTGAGTTCAATTCTCACCCCGTCTACCATTTTTATGACGATGTGGCTAAAGATGAGACAGCTACCAGCTTGGAGTGGATTTTGCTAATAAATAAGCAGCTAGCACCTCTTTCGTGGAGGGAGACCGACTAACTGATAAATTGCAAATCATGTAGGTATCAAATCCTACCATCGTCACCAATTTTGACTTGCAAGAGGTTGACTAGTTTCTTTAGCGGGAAATTGGTTGACCTAAAGAGGAAAGACGCAACGTGGTGTATGGAGCACGGTTGAGCGGATGCGATGCCCTTGCCGGGATAAGCTGATGGGAGACAGGAAGATGTTCAAGTCATCTACAGCGGAACGATTCGTGAAATCCCTCATAACTTTTAAGGAGATAGAAAATGAGTGATAAAATTAAGGAAGGAGATATAGTAAAACCCGTTCATTGTGAGCGTTGTAAATATATGGGCGGAGATTTTGTAGAATGGATTGATAAAAATATTAATACAACATTTATTGTGGAATCGAAAATAGATAATTCTTGTAGACTTAGAAAAGTAATGTTTGCAATAACAGAAGAATTTTTAGAAAAGATTTGATTTTTGCGGGTGTCAGATAATTGGCTAGTCTGCCTGCCTTCCAAGCAGGAGCCTTAATCGGCATTGTGGGTTCAAATCCCACCACCCGCACCAATTTTTATGCCAACGTAGCTCAAAATGTAGAGCGCCGCACCTGTAATGCGGGGGTTGAGACTTCGCCGTCTTCGTTGGCTCCATTTTTAGATCGCCTCAGTTAAGCGGTTCTGAGATGTGACAAAAATGCCGTAGATTAGGGACCGGAAGGATAGAGACTTGTGTGGCCGACTAGAAACTCAAACTACGTTATCAACGACACTACCAAGGCCAATTACGCCAGAGTTGCATCAGTGGCCGACTGCACTACCTTGGTAAGGTAGCATACAACACCGTGGGTTCGAATCCCACCTCTGGCTCTCAAAATGTTTTAAAATAAAAGAAGGTTAGCCATTATTTAGTTTTGAACTATATACTAGTGTAAAAACATTTATACTGGAGGTTCAAATATGAGAAGTGGCATGAGTCATAGTGAAGCAGGGAAAATAGGATATGAAAAAAGCAGAATTAAAATTCAGGAGATGAAGCAAAAAAGAAGAGAAGAATACTTACTTGCGCCCAAAAGATGTAGGTTTTGTAATTCGGTTATAATATACGAAAAAAGAATGTCTGCTTTTTGTAACAGTTCTTGTTCTGCTTCATTCAACAACAGAATTATAGGTAGGCGATGGGGGAAAGAACCCAGCTCTTGTCCAACATGCGGCACTAAATTATCAAGTTCTAAAAAGAAATATTGTAATAGTAAGTGTCAACAAGATTATATTTGGAAAAAAAATAAAGAAATGATAAAAAATGGGACTTACGTAGAAAAAAATGGTTATAATTCAGAATCTTGCCGTCGTATTTTTAGAAAATTTCTTATAGAAGAAAGAGGGCATAAATGCGAAGTATGTCATCTTACAGAGTGGCTAGGAAAACCTATTCCGCTTGTTTGCGATCATATTAACGGTGATGCAAATAATAATAGTGTTGAAAATTTAAGATTGGTTTGTAATAACTGTGATGCCCTTAGTGTTACTTACAAGGGCAAGAATAGAGGCAAAGGAAGATTATCCAGAAGACTTTATCGCAAAGAGTATAAAGAAAAGAATGGTTTTTATTATTAGATTTTTGCCGACATGACTGAGTGGTTGAAAGTAGCAGATCCGTAATCTGCCGAAGAATAAAATCTTCCACGCTAGTTCAAATCTAGCTGTCGGCCCCATTTTACAGGGAAGGCATAAGTTATGCTAGACGAGAAAAGGTTTGGTCACCGGAACTGAATACTTCTTGGAACGATTCGTGAAATTCATAACAAATGCAGGCGAACCCTCATAGTATAGAGATAGACGGTGGTTTAGTGTAACGGTTAGCACGTCCTCCTCCAAGGGGAAAGAGCGGTTCGACTCCGTGGCCGAAAGGAACGATTCGTGAAATCCTCTGCAGCTATGGATTTATTTTAAGGTTGGTTACAGCAACATACAGCCGAAAGGCAATTATTTATTCAATAATAAAAAATATGCCAACCTGTTTTTGCGATGGTAGTTCAGTGGCAGAACGGGACCTTGCCAAGGTTCAGGTCGAGGGTTCAAGTCCCTTCCATCGCTCCATTTTTTATGCGGGTTTAGCTCAATTGGCTAGAGCGTCTGGTCTACACCCAGAAGGCCGTAAGGTTAATGGGGGTTCAAGTCCCTCAACCCGTACCAATTTAAATGCCCAAGTAGCTTAGCGGTAGAGCGTCAGCAGTTGATCATGCAGGATTAACTACGTTGCTGAGTGGCAGGGTTCAACTCCCTTGCTTGGGCACCATTTTATGCTAGAGATGCCCTTTGGGTTCGATTCCCATTTCCTCCATCGTTTACGGGGGACTCTGGAGAGATTAAGGCTCGGAAGTGTTTGATCAACGCATTGGGTCCGACTCCCAACTCTAGCTTCACTTTAAATATTAATTTCTTTTCTCTTGACTTTCTTTAAATTTCTAGTATAATGTCTTTAAAAATGAGGAAAATTATGATTAATAAGCTTGAAAATATTGGTTTTTATACATTGGAAGATAAAAGGGCTATGAATCTTAGTGAAACGTCGCCTATGTGGAGATGTGAAATGCTTTTAACTCCTCGTTGCAATTTCAAATGTCCCTATTGTCGTGGTTATAAATCTATTAGTGAAGATTGCAGTAAGGATCTTAATAAGGACATAGCGTTATTTGTATTAAACGAGTGGATAAAAGATGGTTTAAGAAATGTTAGGTTTTCTGGTGGAGAGCCTACGTTATATCCTTACTTGGTTGATTTGGTAAAGCATTGTAAATCTAATAATGTTCGTAGGATTGCTATTTCGAGTAATGGTTCGGCTGATTTTGATCTTTATGAAAGATTAGTAGAGGTTGGAGCTAATGATTTCTCCATTTCTTTGGATAGTTGTTGCTCGTCTTTTGGTAATGCTATGACTGGAGTTAAGGGTAATAATTGGGAAAAGGTTGTAGAGAACATTCCTAAGATATCTAAATTAACGTATGTAACAGTTGGTGTTGTTTTGACAGAGCAGAATGTTCATCAGACCAAGGATATTATTACTTTTGCGCATAATTTAGGAGTCGCAGATATTCGTATCATCTCTGCAGCCCAGTATAATCAGTTGTTAAAGGGGTTAGAGGGTTTGGATATTAATATTCTCAATGCCCATCCTATCCTAAAATACAGGGTTAATAATTTAAACAACGGCATTAATGTAAGGGGTATTAAGGAAACCGATTGCCATAAGTGTTATTTGGTTAAAGATGATAGTGTGGTATCTGGCAACGATAAGGAAGCTTGGCATTTTCCTTGTGTTATTGCGATGAGAGAAGGATGTAAGGCAATTGGTAAAGTAGGAACTAATATGAGAAAAGAAAGAATTGAATGGTTTAAGAAGCATAATTCTTTTGAAGATCCCATATGTAGGAAAAATTGTTTAGACGTTTGCATACAATATAACAATAGAGCAGGCGAATATGTTAACTCGATATAACGAACAGTCTTTTGATTGGTTGACTTGGAGAAATGGGACCCTTTTATCTTTGCTTAAAATTGATAATAGAACTGCTATTATTAAGGCGAATAGGGAGATTTTAAGAAAGCATGCAATAGGGTGGTGCGAATCAGATAATACTCCTTGTCGTCCAAAGAAAAATTGTTATGCCGTTATGTTTTGGGTTGATGGTCGGGAATTTTGGACACATTTAAGTAAAGCAGAATTTGAATATTGTTTTGGAGACTATGAATAAAATAACTAGATACTATTTTCCATTAACGAATAAGTGTAATGCGGATTGTGATTTCTGCTGTATGTGGTCATCTTCTAAAAAGAATTTGTTCTTGGACTTTAATCGTTTTAAAGAGATTGTTGATGGAGGTAACAAGGATTTTGAGATCTATCTTGAAGGCGGAGAGCCGTTTCTTAATAAACATATTATGCTTTTTATGGAATACGCTTATTATACAGGGAGATGCAAAAAAATTCTTATTTCTACTAATGGTTTGCTTCTACAAGATTACAGTGATCGATTAATTGATTTTTTAAATCGTTCAAAAATCCCGATGATTTTAAAGGTGAGTATTAATTATCATCTTTACAACATGGATAAAAATATTTTTAAAAAGGGGAGAGACTTGTTGGCAGGAGTAGAATTTATTGAGAATCTTAAAATCGTATTTAATGTAAGATTGCGAAAGGGTGACGATTGGATTGTTGCCCTATTAAAAGAAAATCATTTATATGAAGTCTCTAATGTTTTTTATTTACAGAAGTATGGAAGATACGAGGACAAAAACGAATATGATTTGCCATTTATCAGGCAGGAAGTGGAAGAATTTCATTTATTTAGCACGGATGGAACAGACTTCGGACACGATCTGATAGCTAGGTCAAATCACGAAAAAAGTTTACAATGAAAACCATGAAATTTCAACCATTAAGGGAAAAAAGACAGGAACTTTATAACATAGAAGACTATTCTTTGCTTGATTTCTCTTTCGAAGGTTTAGAAAAGAAAGTTTATAGCAATTGCAATTTATCTTTGTTTGTTGATGATTATTGTAATGCAGATTGTAAATTTTGCGTTGCTCAATTAAGATTTGAAAATCGTGGGCAGTTATATAAGAAATGCAAAATTGAAGATGACAAAAGCTATTATGACAGGCTTAGGTATGTTCTTGATTATTTGAAACCGATTAATCCAAGTATTTCTTTAACTGGCGGCGAACCTACGAAAAGCCATAGGTTGCCTGAAATTCTAAGAATCATTGAACAATATGGTTATCGAAAGAGAACGTTTACGACTAACGGTAGTGGTTTATTAGATATGATGGAAGGGAAGCAAGTTATTAATCATTTAATTGATAACCATTTTCAGCATTTGAATATTAGTAAGGCTCATTATAATGAAGATTTGAATAGGTAAATTATGAATTATCAGAAAGGCTATTGTTCTAATGAAGATATCGGAACAATTGCTGTAATAGCCAAACTAAATAATCTTCGGCCAAGGATGAGTTGTCTTTTGCTAAAAGAAGGCATTTCTACTCTTGACCAAGTTATTAAATATATGGAATTTTATCAGTCTCTTGGAATCGACAATATTATTTTTAGAGAGTTAATGGATTACGATAATGACAAAATGATTAATCTTTTTAAGAAGCAATATTGCATTGATAATAAGGTATATCTTAATGACATTTGGGCAGAAGTGGATAAGAACAAGGGTTTTACTCCTGTAAGAAATCTTTTGGGATATTATTATTATGTTGAGGTTTACAAATATCAAAATGTAGATATGGTTAGTGAGAGTGCTAATCTTGTCAAATTGTATGATGAAAAAGCCAAGCACAAAAACATTGTGTACGAGATGGTTTTACATCCAAATGGCAAGGTAAATGGTAGTTGGGTAGATAATGAAGATGTTTTATTAAATTATGAGGAGCAATAAAATGGATGCTAAATTAGATAAAGTAATTAAGGCTATTGAAGGCGAGATTGAGGCTTTTGGCGAGGTTATGGATGTTTCAAGGTTTCGTGAGCTAAAGGAACAGCTTGAAAAATTTCTTATTACCGATCCTCTAACCAGAACCTTAAATAGATGGAAGTTTGAGGATATTCTGAAAAGAGAAATCTGTTCTGCTAAAAAACTGAAAAAGCCATTGTGCTTGCTTATGATTGATGTTGATAAATTTAAAAAACTCAATGATAATTACGGTCATGTTAGTGGCGATAATATTTTGAGAGAGATTTCGGCTTTGATGGAAGAGGAAGCTGAAGGTACTAGGGGAAAATCTCATCATTTGGGTAGATGGGGCGGCGATGAATTTTTATATATAATGCCTCTTAAAAATATTGCCAAATCAAGGGTAATTGCAAACAGGATTAGAAAAAGGGTCGGCAATAATAATACCACTGTAAGTATTGGTGTTGCTCAGTTAAAAGCTGAAGACAATATTGATACTTTGATACAGGCTGCGGATAAGGCAATGTATGCGGCAAAGAAAAAGGGTGGCAACAAAGTAGAAGCGATACAAAGATAGACCCGGTTTTCTTTAAATACTTCTTGCATTTCTAAAAAAATCTGCTATAGTATCTTCATGACTTATTGAAAGGAGCGCTATATGGATAATAACCTTTTGAAAGATGAAGATATTGATCAGATGAATGAAAGACAATTGTCGGCATATATTAATCATGTGGACGAATCTATGAACGATCCTTACAATGGCGTTGATTTGAATGATGCGATAGCTTTAACGATATTGAAGAATAAGGCTAGGAATAGAATGGATGTTTTGAAGAGGGAATCGTTGAAGGTTTAGTTTATGGATGAGAAAACCGATATAGAAAATGATTATAATACGGTTTTAGATTTGTTTGGTAAATGGTGTCGTCTGGCTAAAGATGGCAAGAAAGACACCGAAGAAGCTAAAGCGATATTGGCTCAGGCGGATGTAATTTATATGAAATTTACGGATAACGAAGCCTTTAAGGTAGATGAGCACATATTGAGAATGAGGTTGTGGTTTGGAGTATAATATGAACGAGGTGATTGAGCAAGCCATAGAGTTAATTTACTTGGCTGAAACAGATCAGGGACAGAATATTCAGGTAGGCGATAATGGCGAAGCAGTAGGTCCATTTCAAATTCATAAAATTCTTGTTGATGATGTTAATCAAATTTTAGGTGAACAAAAATTTGCTTACGAAGATAGGAATGCTTTAGATAAGTCTAGGGAAATGGCTCGTATTTATCTTTATCATTATGGCTTGCGAGTGTATGAGAAGTGGGGAATATGGTATATTTGGTGGTTATGTCAAATTTGGAATGGTGGTCCTCTTGGGTATGAAAAGCATTCTACCCTAGCTTATGTTCAAAGTCTTCAGACTAAGTGTTTAGCGCTATCTGAAGATAATCCTTTAAGAAAATTTGGAAACATGAAATATCAATATACTTTAAGAAAAATCTTGACATTGGTATAGAAAGGAGTATGATATGTATTATTTTAGTAACACTGAGTTGGCAGAGATGATTAGCGAGTGGAGCAAGGATACCTCTAAGGTTACGTGGTGGTGGTTTAGAGATATAATTTTACAGGCTCAGGAAAGGGGTTTGGTAAAAGTTATTGCCCATACCGATGATAAGCCTTTTTGGTGGAGAACATTTGCAGAGAGTATTGAGTTGACTGATAAAGTAAAGGAATTAATAGAAAAGATTAATCAGAGGAATGTATGAACGATCAGCAAATAAAAGAAATAAGTAAAATAGCTTATCCTAAGGCAAACCAAATGCTAAAGGACGATACTAGTTTGTCAATGAGTGGTTTTACTGATGATGAGTTAAAATCTATTCTTTTAACGTTGGATGGTGTGGGTCGTAAATTTAAGACTAAGGCTTTAGATGAATTGATAGAAAGAGCTAAAGATGGAGCACATGGGATTTATGACGATATGGGTAAAGATCGTGAATTTAGCGAAAAAGATATATAATTTTTTAAGGGTGGTAGCTCTAACGGGAGAGCAGAACCGTAATTGATGCACGATATAAGGTTCGTCGGCAATCGTGTGATCCTAATGCCGTAGGGGTTCAAATCCTCTCCACTCTTGGTTTTTGAAAGGATAATTTTAGTAGGATATGTTTTGTTTCTTTGGGAAATATATTCTATGAGATTTAATCTTAAAGAGCATGCAAGTCTACAAGAATATAAGAAGAAACGGGATTTTTCTAAGACTCCCGAACCTTCTGATGGCAAATCTAAAAACGAACGACCTATTTTTTTGCTTCAAGAACATCATGCAGATAAAGCTGGACTTCATTATGATCTAAGATTGGAGGATAATGGTGTATTAAAATCGTGGGCCGTTAGAAAAGGTATGCCAGATCAGGGTGATAAACATCTTGCTATTCAGACCGAAGACCATCCTGTTTCTTATGCCGATTTCGAAGGCTCTATTCCTGAGGGTTATGGGGCCGGGGAAGTAAAAATTGATGCCAAGGCCGAATATCAAACTATAGAAAAAGATAATAAGAAATGGAAATTTGAAGTATTAGATGGTAAATACAAAGGAAGATGGACGCTTGTTAATACCAATGGAGACAAATGGTTATTAATGAGAGGTAAAGAATGAGAAAAATAATGTTAGCTCCTGCTGAGTTTGTGGTTGCTGACAATTTAACTTATGATCAAGCTTATCGGGCTATGAAATCGGCTAATGAACATTCGGTGGGTAAGAAATATACTTTTTATTTGACCGCTGGAATAGATAGAAGTGCGAGTTGGACATTAATGGCTAGGGATACTTCTTGGAATGCAGATTTTATAAAAAATCCCAAGGACTATATTATAGAAATAAATGAATGAGGGATGAGGGATGAAGAATGAATAGATGTGCTGATGATGGTTGTATTGTAGGTTATAGTGCTAAATTTCCTGATGGTTATGATTTTTTAAATATTGCTGATTATCTTTCGTTACAAGAAACGTCTCCCGATGCCCTTTATGGATGCGGAAAGTTTAGTTATTGTCCTAGTTGTGGTAATAAAGTAGAAGATATATTAACAGATTATAAAAGCAAAATTTCTGTATAATAATTTAAAAGGAGTAATATATGTCAAATAATATTGTGGAAGTTAATGAAAATAATTGGGATAGCGAAGTAATGAAATCTAGTGTTCCCGTAGTGGTCGATTTTTGGGCCAATTGGTGTGGGCCTTGTAAAACTTTAGGACCAGTTCTTGATACGGTTGCGGGAGAATTAGGTGACAAAATTAAAATAGCCAAGGTTGATTGTGAACGGAACATGGAATTAGCCAAGAAAAATAATATTCGTAGTATTCCTGCTCTTTTTTTGGTTACAAATGGTGAGATTAAAAGACGTTTGGTTGGTTCAATAAGCAAAGAATCTATACTAAAATTTATTAATGGTGGCTAGAATGAAAAAAGATATTCGAAAGAAATACAATAAAATAATAGTACTAGCTGAAAGAGAAGAAGCATTAAGGTTGAAAGCCCATGTTAATATGGTTGTTGCGGCATTAGGTCATCCAGAAGCATTAGTTACCGACGAATCTTATGTATCTGATTTTTTAAGTTTTATTCATCATGAGCCTTTAGGATCTCAGCTTAGGAGAAAAGAACTTAAAAAGGCTTGTAAGAAACTTAAGATGGAAATTGGTGAGAATGAATTAGTAATTGATGTCGCAAAAAGAATGTTAAAAAATGAATGAACATATAGAGTTTAGAGAAAAGGCTAACGGGCTTGCGAATAGATTTAATGCTTCTAACGATATAACAGAACATAATTTCATCGCTTACACTGAAATGCCGTTTTTAGTTCGTTCATATTCATTTCATTATTGGCCTAGAGGTATGAAATCCCAAGAAACCCTAGGGCAATATTATGAGCGAGGGAATAATGAGAAGAAAGGATCAAATTCTTAAAGACATAGATGCTCAAATAAGTAATTTGGGATATGCTATGGTTGACGATGACTTGAATAAACTTTTTCCTGTTGACGTAAGAAAAACGATAGTTACGGGATATAAAAAACGCATAAAAGAATTGAAGGAAATTAAAGAAAAGCTTAGAGATCTCTTAATGTAGAATTGTATATTATGAAGCAACAAATGGGTCAACTTTCAGGACGGCGGCTAGATATTGCAAGATGGGGTTCTCATGTCCCCTTGCATAGAGCTATTCTAAAATCATTTACAATCGATGGAATTCTTGAACTTGGTGCTGGAATTTATAGCACCAAAGAATTTTTTTCTTCCAGTAAAAGAGTTATTTCCATAGAGAACGATGGCGGATGGATTGATAGATTAAGGGATCACGTTGACGAAGATGCGACTCACAGAATGGTTCATCATGTTTTGAAAAATAAAAGTATTGACAAGGGAACTCCTCTTGAACAAGTTACTGAAAAAGAAAGATTGGATGCAATATCATTTTATAAGCAGTATGTTAGTGATGACATTAATATGTTGTTTATTGATGGCTATACTTGCTTTAGATTTGATGCGCTCCAGAGTTTATATGGGTTTTTCGATATAGTAACTTATCATGACGCAGAAGAATCCGAATTATATGGGTATAATTATTTTCGTAATTATATGAAATATTTGCATTTTATTGACAAGACCTTTATAGTATATACCGGGTTGTTAATAAGGCCTGATTTAAAAGATCATATCCCGTTATTCATGGAAAATTTTAAAAAAGAATGCGAGATATATGCTGATTATTTAAACGTAGACGCACCAGTAAGAATAGAGGATAAAAATGAAACAGGTAATGGGTCTTCTTCCTAGGCGAACCAAGAGAGTAATAAAATGGGGTTCTCATATTCCTTTGCATCGAGCTATTTTAAAGACTTTTCCTATTCATGGAATTCTTGAGCTTGGAGCTGGAATTTATAGTACAAAAGAATTTTTTTCTACCTCCCAAAGAGTTATTTCTATAGAGAATGATAGTGAATGGGTCAAAAAAATGAGAACGTTGGTTAAAGAAGATTCAACGCATAAAATAGTACATCATGTTTTGGATAATAAAAATATTCAAAACGGAACTCTTTATGGTCAAGTTTCGGATGATGAGGTTAAAAATGCGGTGTCTTTTTACAAGCAGTATATTAATGATGATGTTAATATGATGTTTGTTGATGGCTATGCTTGTTTTCGTCAACCCGCCCTTCAGAATTTGTACGGTTGTTTTGATGTTATAACCTATCATGATACGGAAAAACCTAAACTATATGGGTATAATCATTTTCGTAATAGTTTGGGTTATTTACATTTTGTAGAGAAGACTTTTATTGCTCACACTGGATTGTTGATAAAACTGGATTTTAAAGAATGTATTCCGTTGCTCATGGAAAATTTAAAAAAAGAATGCGAAATACATGCTGATTATTTAAACGTAGAAGCAACGGTAAATATAGAGGAGAAAAAGCAATAAAAATAGAGGATTCAAGTTCAATTCCATAGAACTAATTAATATAAAATGGAATTGAATTATGAACCCTAAAAGTGACAGCGCATATATATTAAGATGGTCTAAAAAAATAAGAGCCATAAGAATTCTTGGAGGAAAATGTGTGTCTTGCGGCAAATCAGATATTCGTTTTTTAGAGTTTCATCACAAAAATCCCTCTATTAAAGAAAATAATCTGAGTTTTCTTGTGGATGGAAGGTGGTCTAAAATTGAAAAAGAAATTAAAAAATGCGTTCTATTGTGCAAAAATTGTCATAGTGAATTTCATTGTAAAGGGTCAAGTCGTTTAAATGATATCAAGATAAAATTGCTGGAATTGAGGGGTCAAAAAGAATGTTCAAAATGTGGATATGTTGGCAAAAATTTTGGAAGCCTAGACTTTCATCATCGTGACGGAGAAAAGAAAGACTTTGCTATTGGCAACGCCTATAGGTTTATAACTGACATGATGCCCAAGGTTGTTTCTGAAATACACAAATGCGATGTTATTTGTAAAAATTGTCATAATATACGGCATAATGACCACGAGAGATTTAATCTATTTGAAAAAGAAATAATCAATAGGGTAAATAATCCAAAAGAGGAGAATAAAAGCGTATCTAAGGAAATAGTTTTAAAGCAATATAGACTTGGAAAAACACAAAAAGAGATAGCTGCTGATTTTGGTTGTGCGAAAAGTACTATAAGTATTATTTTAAGTAAAATGAGGATTAAGCGTACAAAAAAAATATTACCTGAAAAGATTAAAATTTGTCCATCGTGCAAGAAAGAATTTAAATGTTTTGGAAAAGAAGAGGTGCGTTGTAAAATATATTGCAACGCAAAATGTAAAGCGAACGGAAGTTGCAAATTAAATATTCCTAAGAAAGAGCTGATTAAGTTATTAAGAACAGAGACATATTCTAGTTTATCTAGAAAGTTTAATGTCGTTCATAATACCGTAAGAAATTTGGCTAAAAAGTACGGGCTAATTGGTTAGCGGGGGTGTAGCTCAGTTGACAGAGCATTTCCTCGGCAGGGAAAGGGTTCGTGAGTTTAAATCTCATCACCTCCACCATTTTAAGTCATGAGTATAAAGAGAAAAATTAATGAGATATTTATAAATTTGTTGGTTTGCATATTATTTGCTATTATGGCATTTTTTGCTCTTTATCTTATGTTTATGATTTGCAAGTTTATAGTATATCTCGTTGTTATAACCTTTAAAATGATAACCTTGCAACCATTGACGATAGACAGACTAGGCTGATTTTTCTTGTTTTTCTAAATCTTTTAGCTATAATATGGTAAATTAATTAAGGAGTTTTTATGATTATTGCGTGTATATGTGGCGGCGTTGTTGAAGGATGTTTGCTTTGTACGTTTTTGGCTTGGTTATTTAGAAAAATAAAGCATAAACATAATTGCAAATGTGAGTGCCATAAAGAAGAAAAAAAGGTTGAACCTCTTGCGAATAGTCGATCTTTAACTTGTGATGAAAAGGCTTCAGTAAATGAATTTTTCTGGTCTCATTTCAAAAATAAAGATGGGTATAATCCTCCTCCGAACTTTGATGTTGAGAGACCTAAGCCGACTCCTCCACCACCCAAAGGACAAAAATGATAAAAAAATATCGTAATAAAAAGAATAATAAGACATATGTTGTTGAAGGTATCGTTATAAATGCTACTAATGCTCGTGATGGCGAATTGATGTATTTATACTGTGCCGAAGATGAACCAGAAAGAAAATATGTCAGAACTATGACAGAATTTGGTATGAAATTTGAAGAAGCTAAATAAATTATGAAAAAAATATGTGTCAAAGATTGTTTTAAATGTAAACGCAAACGATATCCTTTGTATTGTAGGTTTATGCAAATAGATTGGTTATTGGAATGGAAAAATTGGTGTAAATATGAAACCCACATTACAGTATCTTAAATATATTTTTTGGCATAAGTGGTATGTGTTTGTAGAATGCTATAAAATGGGTATTATATGGCGGGGTTTGGTTCATGATTTTAGTAAACTTCTTCCTAGCGAGTTTGTTCCTTATCGGGAATACTTCTATGGTGGCTGGGAATTTATACCTAAGTTGATTGAAGATGATTTTGATTTTGCTTGGCATTGGCATTTGAAGAGGAATAAACATCATTGGCAGTGGTGGATTATTAAATTTGATAATGGCGGTCTTAAAATCTTTGAAATGCCAATGGAATATCGCAAAGAAATGTTGGCGGATTGGATAGGGGCAGGAAAGGCTATTAATAAGATGAACGGCAGGATTACTAATAAAGATGAGGTTGCAAAATGGTACGAGAGCGAGAAAACCCATCAGCAATTTGCTCCGGAAACTAGAAAGTGGGTAGAAGAACAAATCGAAAGGATGAGAAATGAACACGTTTAAAGTTGGTAAATGTAAAATAGTTAAGAGTGGTTGTAAGGGTGAGGTTGCAATGAAAGAGGCTTTGGCAGTTGCAATCGGTAAGGAAAACGCTGAATACAATGATGACAAAAAGGTAAGAGCTAGAATTGAAGCCGTCGGTTGTCCTGAAAAAAATATACAGGCGTCCACCTATAATTCATTCGTTGCTTCTTGTCTTATCGCCTTTGAACAGCATAAAAGATTAGTTCTTTCTCCTGATATTATATGGCTAGCTATTGTTCAGCAGTTGGCAATTCATGTTAATAATAATTCTGAAGATTTGCGCAAGGAATTTGTCAATTTTGAAGGTAAAAAATCCATACTTATAGAAAGAGATTTTTTCAGAATGGGCGCAGATAATCCTTGGGAAAATGTATTTCCTGAATTTACTGATAGGATTAAAGAATATATTGGGGAGAGTAATTACAATACCATTATTGGTAATTTTTCTACAACTGATGCTACGGCTAAGGTGGCTTTCGAAATATCTATGATGGATGTCGTTAAAAGTTATTTTGATTATGGAATGAGCACTATGTGTGGCATTCCCGAAATAACTCTTGAAGGAACAACTGAAGATTGGAAGCTTATTCTTAAAAAGGCAAGGGAATTATCTAAGTATAAATTAGATTGGTGGCTTGAAAGTCTTATACCTGTTTTGGAGCAGTTTGTTGCCGCTTCCGAAGATAATATAGATTCTGAATTTTGGAAATCATTTTTTAAATTAGATGGCGGTAGTGGTGGTCCTTATATAAATGGATATATTAATCAGTTCTTTCCATATGTAAAAGGTGGATATAAAGAAGAGAATACGCTTGTTAAAAACAGATATATCAACGCAAAAAGTAGCGGTTGGGGATTAACAACTTCTATGTTTCCAAGTGGTATAGCAAGTGTTCCTTTTATTTGGTTGTATTTTGAGGAAAAGTTTCCAATGGGATTTGTATCTGGTTTTATTGGCATGGAAAGAACGGATAAAAACATTAAACCTAATATAGGATGGGGCGTTTTGCATAGGGTGGCGAAAGAAGAGGCGTTTAAGAAAGAATGTGAAAGGTTTGAAGAGAATCTAAAATTGAATAAGGAAAGGGAAAAATGAAAAAAAATGAAAAGTGTTGGTTATGTAATTTGAGTACGCCGAGACCTAGGGTTTTTATAACCGTGGCAAGCAAAGGTCCCGGAAAAAGGATCTGTAAAGAAAAAAAAGTTAGGGTTCATTCTGTTTGTTATATGGATATTATGGAAAATTAGAAAATATGAAAATAGATTTACATGTTCATATTCACGCAACTTCTAGATGTGCCAAGGCTTCTCCAGTACAGATGGCCCAAGAAGCCAAAAATAGAGGACTGGATGGCATTGTTATTCTTGATCATAATTATTTAACAACAAAAGAGGAATGTCAAGCTACTGAATTAGTGGTTCCGGGTATTAAAGTATTTCAAGGAACTGAAATCAATGTTGTTGGAGATGACGTCGTTTTGATTACCACGCAGCCTATTTCTTTCATGCCTAAATATAAAGAGAAAATAACTGATCTAGATATGTTGGATAGATATGTGAAAGAAAGCGGTGCATTAGCTATTCTTGCACATCCTTATAGAAGAAAAGATTTCATTAGTTTTGATTTAACTAAATTTTGTCCTCATGCGGTGGAAATGGCAGGGAGACACGTTAAATATGAAAATAGAGAAAAAATCATTAATGAACTATGTAGAAAGTTTAAAATGAAACCAGTATCTGTTTCTGATGCGCACAAACCGAAACAGCTAGGAGGATTCTACGTTAATTTAGATTACGATGTTGTTAGCGAAGGCCATCCTCATTCGTTAATTGAGCAAATTAAACGTGGTACTTATACGTTATATGAAACCGCTATTGTGGCAGCTAGAAATGTTTCAAGGGGCGATTTTAATAAGTTTGAATAAGGAGATAATTATGCCTAATTTGGATGAAGTTTGTCAACGGGCGATAGATGATGCAATTGCAGAACAACATGAATGTACTTGGATTTATAAAAAATCTAAGAAGATAAAAAAGAAATCAAATAAGGCTATTAAAAAGACAAAATGCGGAAAATATAAACATGATTTTTCTTATAAGGGAAAGAAAACTTTATCGCAAATTTGTTGTAAAAAATGTGGTTTAAATATGGTTAAATGGGTAGATAGAATAAGGAAGGAGATAGACAAAAGTGACTACTCTTGATTTACATGGGATTAAACACGAAAGAGCTAGGGCTTTGGTTATTCGCTTTATAGAGGATAATTGGAAGAAAGAAGGTGAACAACTAGAAATAGTAACTGGCCATAGCAATGAAATGAAAAAGATTGTTAGGGATGTTTTGACAGAATATAAGTTAGAATGCAAAGATGGCAGTTTTGATGGTAGAAATATGGGGATGATAAGGACAGAGTTATAATAATGCGAGAAAATGATAGAACTCTTTTAATAAATTCAAAATCTCAAAGTGGGGACATTTTATATAATAGTGTTGACAGTTATATGCGACATATTGATATTTTTAGTAATGGTCTTGGCCCAGAGCAAGAAAAGAAATTGTCTAGAATAATAAAGTGTTCTAATAACCTTACTAACAAAAACAAAGCCATTAACGAACTGGTTAACGGAAATTTAGGTTTGGTTATAAAATGTGCCCAAGAAACTTTTAAAGGGTATCATTCTACTTTGAGTCTAATGGATTTGATAACAGAAGGAAATTTTGGCTTATTTTATTCGGCTAAAAATTTTAATTACAGAAAAGACTGTAGATTTAGCACCTATGCCTATTCTGTAATTAGATGGCATATGTGGAAAGCTATTCATACTAATACGATTATTCATATACCGTATAATATACTTAGTTATGCGAAAAAGCTTAGATGCTTAAACCGTGAATATGGCGGAAAATTGACTAAAGAAATTTTAATAAAAGAACTTCGCATTTCTGGTGATCAGGCAGGAGCTATTATGGACGCTCTTGCTATCAGAATGGCTTATTTTGATGCCGACCTACTAAATGACGGCAATAAAAACGATATACCTTTAAAAGATAGGTTAGAAGATAAATCGTCTCCAAGTCCGTATTTAGAAACAGACAAACGGATTTTAAAAGAATATCTTGAAGAAATAAGTAATAAATGTTTAACCGAGAAAGAGAAGAAAGTTGTAGACCTGATGTTTTATACCGATAGTGGCGCAACACTCGATGAATTAGCAGTCAAGGTGAATGTTACTCGTGAAAGGGTTAGGCAGATTTATGCAAGGGCCATGAGGAAAATGAGAAAGAAATTTTTCACTGAATGGGATAGTAAACATCACGAAGATATAATTGATAATGAGGAAATATATAAAGCAGCTACAGGAAATACGGGTTATTGTCACGCCAACCGTATGAGAATAAGGTATGACGCCGATTTTCTTGATGGGTTACAAAAGAAACAGGATGCCAAGGGTAAAAAAATATTAAGTAGTTTATCCTAATGAAAATAAATCGCAAAAAGTTTCCATGCTTAAGGTGTAATTCTTACTTCGTGATAGAAGATTGCGTTTGTGAAAAGTATATAAAGTGGACGTTGGATAAAATACAGAATGAGTTTCTTGATTTGGTGACGAGAGTGCAGAAGAAAGGATTAAAATGAAAAATTTGGTATTATCAGAACCTAATAGGGCGATGCTTGCTGTGGCCTGTCCAGTTATGAAAAATAATGATAATATTTCTATGATGGCAAGATCTGCTAGTTGTTTTGGAGTAGATACTTTTATTATTACCGGGCAAAATAAAATAAATTCACATATTTCTAGAAATTGTCGTATGGATATTAAACATCGTCGTTCTTTATTGCCAGTTCTAAAAGAATATAGAAGTATGAGATATGAAATATTGGGAATAGAGCAGTCTGAGGGTTCTATAGGTTTGTCAGAATGCCGTTTCTTAGATGGTCCAACTCTTTTTATTGTTGGGAATGAATGTGGCGGTATAAGCAAAGAAATTATGGATGTTTTAGACGACATTATTGAAATTCCTCTTGCAGGAGAACCTTATAGCCTAAATGTTGCTGTAGCGCTATCTGTATGTCTATATGAACGTTCTAAACAACTTGAGGAATTACACAAAAGGGATAGAAGTTATAGTGTTCCGGATAAGTCAATGCCTATAATGGTCGTTTAACTTAATAAAATGGAAAATATAAAATGAGAGTTTACTATCCAAAATATAGTTGTTGGGATTGTGGAAAAGAACAAGAAGGGGCGTCGTCTGAAGATAATACAAGTATGGTTTTTTGCGATTATTGTTCAGCACCGTATGATATGAAAGATTGGCCACAGATGATAGAACCAAGGGCAGTTAGTTTAACGGTAGCAACCTCGCTTTTACACGGCGATGGCGGGAGTTCAACTCTCTCACTGCCCACCAGTTTAGAGAAAGGATAATATTATGGAAATTACTGCAGCACTAGTTAAAGAGTTAAGAGACGAAACCGGAGCCCAAATGATGCTTTGTAAAAAGGCGCTCATTGAAGCTAATGGAGATATAGAAGCAGCAAAAATAGTCCTTAGAAAAATGGGTATTGATAATTCGGCTAGGAGATCTGATAGAGAGGTTTCCGCTGGCATTATTTATTCCTATATTCATGACAATAGAATAGGTGTAATGCTTGAGTTAAATTGTGAAACCGATTTCGTAGCAAAAAATGAGGAATTTAAGGCTCTGGCTAAGACTATTGCTATGCACATTGCTTGGGCTAATCCAGATTATATAGATGTGACCAATATTCCTCCCGATAGGTTAAAACTAGAAAGCGATATTATAAAGAGTCAGTTGAAGCCCGAACAGGAAAAATTTTTAAATAAGATATTGCCCGGAAAGATGGCTAAATTTTATGAAAAGGTTTGTTTAACGGAGCAGAAAGAACTTAATGTTTCTGAGGGAAAATTAACTATTAGGGAAGTAATGGGCGCATTCAGTGGGAAGGTCGGAGAAAATGTTAAACTTGCTCGTTTTGTCAGGTATGAGATGGGGAATAAAGCAGAATGAAAAAAGAAATGAGACGTTACCCAAGTAAACCAAGAAAAAATTTTAGGTTTACTCAATTTAAGATAGTAGTGCCAACAGAGAAAGATAAAAAAGAAATTATGGATGCGTTTCAATACCTTCATAATTGTGATATTGATACCGATTATGTTACCGTAAATCAGTTGGTACATCAATATATACATGGTGACGAATCAGACAAGTATTTAAACATAATAGTTGATGAAAAATTATATGAAACTTTATAAGGTAAAAGTAGAGACAGAAATAATGGTAGTGGCAGATAACGAAGCCTCAGCCATTTTGGTTGCCAAGACTAATTCAGCCGATGAAGTTGTTAATTATGGAAAATGTAAAGCTACTCAAGTAAAGCAGACAAACGAAATTCCTGATGATTGGAAAAGTATAATTCCTTATGCGCCACAAGGTATGATGGAAACGAAAAAATGTTTTGAACTTGTAGATAATACTAACGTCCCTAAGCGTGGATTGGAAAAAGAAGAAATAGATCATATTATTAAAATTCAAGAAACAAAGAGGGATTCTGTAATAATTAATGAAATAAAACCAGAAACAAGGTCTGATCCGAAACCGAAAGAGATGGATTGGCATGATACAAAATCCGGAAGACCATTGCCCAAATTAAGGTTTATAAAATAATGTAAGATTTTTTAAAATAACACTTGACTTTTGAAAAATATGTTATATAATATAGGTATAAAAAATTGAGTGAGGAAAGAAGAATATGAAGTAGATTAACAATATTAATAAGATATATAAAGAATGCAGGACGAACCTCCTTGACATTTCGCTTTTAACGGCGTGGTCAGGAGGTTCTTCTTTTTGCATATCTAAGAAGGAGGGCAATATGTACTAGATATTGAAACCCCCTTAAATTATCTCCGTTAGTTGTAGTTTTGTAGTTAGTTTAGTAGTTATTAGTAAGTTAACAATTAATCAGGAGATAGTAAAATGAGAAATATAGATATACTAAAGCAGTGGATTAAAGATACAGCAAAGCAGATTAGGACAGTTAAGTTTCAGTACAAAGAAGCCCAGAGAAATGGTTTAATTTCTGTTTCAAATGGTCTTCTCTTTCAGCTCCTTAAACTTCAGTATGATTATAGGCATCATCATATTGCCTATAGCGAACTTAGGGGTAGGACAAGGCTTCAGATTGAGCCCAAGGTGAGGGAACATAATGAGCCTAATGAAGAGTATATTAAGCAGATTAAGGAAAAGTATGCTTGGACACCCGAAGATATTCAAGCTTATAAGGAGAGAGTAGATGCAAAAGAAGCTCTATGTCTTAATTAGGAATGACCTAGGATTAAGTTACGGAGCTGTTCAGGCTGGTCATGCTGTAGCCGAATGGATGCTACAGCATGGCTAGGGGGCTGAGTGGCAAAATGAAACACTAATTTATCTTAGTGTGGCCGATGAAAAGGAACTTATGTATTGGACGTTTAAACTTGACAAGAGAAATATGAAATGGACTGGGTTTAAGGAGCCTGATCTTAATAATCAGATGACGGCTATTGCTTGTCTTACTGATAGTAATGTTTTCTCTGGTCTCAAACTATGGGGAGAATAAAATGAGCATTAAAATGTCTTTAGATACACCTGCATTAGAAAGATTGTTTAAAGATGATAAGGAACTGGAAATTCAGCTTAAACAGGGTGTTATTATGAATTTTGTACATGGTCATATGACGGATTTGTTAAAAGACGAATTTCTTCAGAAACAAATTAAGGAGATTAAAGAGACAATTATGGGATCTATCAGGGAGGTTGTTCAAAAAGAGCTTGGGACACTCAAAGAATCATGGGGTAGTAATTATCTTGAGCTAAAGCCTGATTTTAAAAAGGCAATAAAAGAGAATACTGTTTCGGAAGTTAATAATGCAATAAGTGCTATTGTTTATAATTCTATTGAGGAAAAAATTCAAACAGCAGAAATAGAAAAATATATTGCTAAATCTGTGGCAAATAAGATTACGGATTTAACAAGAAAAGAGGTTGAGAAGAGAGCCAACGAGGTGATAAAAAAGATATAAAGGACATGATCGGGGTGGTAGCTCAAGTGGAAGAGCACTCTACAAGACACGTAGAGAGACGTGGTTCGAGTCCAACGCCCTGACCAATTTTGAAAAATGAATATCGGGGCGTAGCTCAGTTGGTAGAGCGCCGTATGAACGTTACGGGTCAGACATACAAAGTAGCTTGCTATCCTAGGTGAGTAAGTTAGATTTGTGGTCGGCAAAGTGGAGTGTACAACCATGATGCGAATGCGCAGGATCGTAGCCTGAAGCCCTGACCATTTTTTTAGGAGAAATAATGAAACCTTATAGAAAATTTAGGCCGTTTCAAATTAGATGGAAAGAACCGATGGGAGATAAAGATAATCCCTATTTATATAGGTGGACATTCTTGTTTTTTAATTATTCTATTCGTATTCATCATTGGATAGACTCAGACGATAAACGATTTTTTCATGATCATCCTTGGAACTTCATATCAATCGTTTTAAAGGGCAAATATACGAATGTGACACCTAATGGCAGGCTTGAGGTTTCAGCGCCCTCTATGTGGTATTCTAGTGCCTTAAAGAGACATTATTTAGAGATTCCCAAGGAAGGTGCTTGGACGTTACTTATTTGTGGTAGACCTTGGAATAAATGGGCATTTTATATAGGAGAAAGAAGGTTTAGGCCCCTTAGATATTTTCACACTTATGGTGGTTCGGCAGTAAATAAATGAAGATTTTTCTTGTATTTTGTAAAATATAAGGTATAATTATCTTATAAAAATAAAGGCTCTGTAGCTCAATTGGTAGAGCGCTTGACTCTAGATCAGACTGTTACGGGTTCGATTCCCGTCAGAGCCTCCATTAGAAAGGAAAAGACAATGAAAATGAAAAAACCTAAAGTCGGTAGTAAAATATATATAAATTCATCTTTTTATATTTCTCATGGAAGTGACGATGTAGAGGGTGGTCTTGCTACGATTTCTAAAGCGGAAAAAATTCCGGGTTGTGAAGAATGGTTTATAGAAGTTAAGGAAATTCCGGGGCATGGTTATAATTATGAATTACTTATGGAAGATCAAAAGGAATTAAAAAAGGAGTTTGGCAAAAGGAAAGCCCATGCCGATCCCGATATAGATACGCCTTGGATTGAGGACGGGGACTTGGTTAATGGGCGAGTTTATCACGGTAAGCCTATTTGGTAGAGGATAAAAAATGGAAAAAAAGAATAAAAGAACTTGGGATAATTTGACGCCCGAACAAAAAGATAAGATTAGGGAAATATTGATAAATGCGTGGAATAATATCGTTGATAATATTCTAACTCCAGAAAATAAAGATGCAGAAGGGATGGTTGATCCAGCAATTCTTTTGCAAGTCGAAGAACAAATAAATATGTTTGCTAATCAACTTGGACTTTCGGCATTATTAGAGATTGATGAGGAGAATTAAATATGAAATGTCCTAAATGTGGCGGCAACATGGTTAAAGTTTGCGATCCTGTAACCAAGGTGTGTAGGTGGGTTTGTCAAGATTGTGGGCATGAGAGATGAAAGAAAATGAAAATTTAAGTCGCATTGAACTAATCGCAGCCAAAGAATTATTGCGACGATGGATGCGTAAACATAAAGGCGTATACGTTCCCGGTGGTTGGGATTATGACAAGGATGGCGTAGATTTGATGGAACAGACGGGTAGGTTGTTAGAAGAAGATCCTTGGGAAAATTATTAAAATGAAATTATATGGTAAAGAACTTGATGATGAGCTTGCGAAAAGAGAACAGGCTAGACAAGAGAGAACAGCTCAAAGATTAACGCTTCGTAAAGCTGCTAAAGTAAAAGGTGTTAAAGCAACGGATATAGTGGCTTATGAGGGCGGATGGGATATTTGTCCCCATTTAGAGTATGAAGATATGACGGCGGGTTTTCCCTTCCCTAAAGTTATCTTTAAGAGATGCAAAAAATGTGGTAAAGTAGACGAAAATACTATGGAAAAATTGTCTGACGATAATATGAATAGAGCTTATGAAGTTTATAAGAAAATTTATCCTGAGAAGTCGAAGGAAAATGAAGATTTAGAAAAGAAGTAAGTAATGTTCTTTGAAAAATTCGATATGGGCCAGTACTGGATTCGATTCAGAGATTAATGGCTCAGGTGGCATGTAGAGGAAAGGTAAAGTTGGCCTCTTAAAAAAACTTTCCAAATATAGGTGCTGAAAAGCCCCTCGCTCTCGCTGCTTAATTGTGGCGATAGGAAAATCTTGGGAAACTGGTAGCCTGAGATGAGTACGACTAATTACTACTAGGAACGGAGATGGTGACTGCTCCTGATTAGTTACTATAGGATTGATAAGATACTTCGGTGTCCTTGTAAGAAATCTTGGTGAGGCCAGTCAGGGCAAAAGAAAATGCTGACTAAACATGTAGAAGCTTGAAGTTGTTACTTTGAAGACAGGGGTTCAACTCCCCTCTGGTCCACCATTTTGATAGCGTTTGGCGGATCGCTTTATAAAAGTATATAGAGCAGCGTGATGCCTAGGTGAGTTTTATATATTAATCCGCCTTTATATTTTTTTAAAAGGAATAGCACATTATGAGTAGTTCAAGTTCAAGTAGTTCAGGATATTGTAGTGATACCATATATGCCGAAGGATTTGCTATAAAGTTGTTTGATGGAATTTATATTAGAAATGGAGAACATAGTGGTAAACCTTATTGGAAACATCAAACTAATTTAATATATATGTATTGGTCATCCGATAATAATTATTGGGCATTAGGTTATCCTTTTGGTTTTATAGGTTTTCATTCAATTGTAGGAATAACTTGTCCTTATGATACCGACTGTACTCAATGGATTGGTGTGACTGTAGCGGCAGGCATAGTTTGTAAAGAACCTCTTAGTAGTTCAAGTTCTGACGGTTAAACGTCTGCCATTTTTAAATTTTAAAAGGAATTTTTACATCTTTTATTGAAGTAATTAATATTATGAGTAGTTCAAGTACAAGTTCAAGCAGTTCAGGATATTGTAGCGATACTATGTCTGCCTCAGGTTTTAAAAATGCAGAATATGATGGAACGTATGTTAAAACCGGGGAATTTCAGGGCAAACCTTATTGGGTTAATGAAAATGGCAAATATATTTATTGGTACATGTATGCTGACTGGGTAGCTGGAGATGCGCTTGGTGTTCCTCCTTTGTACGTTGCTCCACATGATTCAGTTTGTCCTTACAATGTTACATGTGCTCAATGGCGATATGGCGGCGGTATTGTTTGTTCAGTATAAGTTTTAAGTATGTTTAATTTCTCCTTGTTTTCTCTTCTTTTTAATGTATAATATCTACATGATTAAAGACATTAAGATTTACAATCGTTTTAATATGGAAAAATTTGCTAGGACAGACGGATTAGATTTTCCATATAAAAATCGTCCTTGGTATTTAATTTCAATTCATAGTGGAGACGTTTTAGCTTCCTCTATTGTTGATAAAATTTTTAAACAAATGGGATGTATGGACATTCTTTCTATAGAATTTTGGGATGTGACTCTTAGGGAGTTAGCTCTTTTGAAAATTGATCATCCTAGTGCCGTTGTTTTTGATAAAAGTCACGCAAGGAATGTTATCGATTTTATAACCAAGGCCAATCAACCTCCAGAAGACAGCTCATTAATTGTTCACTGTCATGCGGGGATAAGTAGGAGTGGAGCTATTGGTACTTTTGCTTGTGATTTTTTAGGTTTAGATTACGTTGAATTTATTAAAAATAATTCTAACATATTTGCTAATTCTCATGTTTTAAGAACCCTGAGAGAGGAAGCGGGGATGGTTCCTGTTTTTAAAGCTCATGGTGGTATTACTTTGCCCGGAGAAGAAACCATGAGAAAATATAGAAAACTATGCAGGAGGAGAAGAAGTGAGAAAAATCGTAGATAATGAAATATATTCTGCGGAAGATCAAAAGAGAGACGACGAACTTGTTGAAAAATTAGAAAAGGATTATGAGACAGAAACCGATCCTGTTCTTAAGGCCGAAAAGTATGTTTATTCATATTATTTTTATGAGGCCCGTAGAATGAAATTACTTGCCATGTATTTTAATGAAGGGATCAAGAGAGATCCTAATGATTTATTGGATGAGGAAGAATATTATATCTGGACCGATGCTATTTTAAGTAGTGGTGGTGATTGCTCTGTTTGCGACCTTCATAATCATTATTCGGAAAAAATGTGGGTATCTGAAATGGAAAAGAAGTTAGGGAAAGAAGATTGGAAAGAAACGGTTAAGAAAACAAAAGAAGATTGGAAAAAATATGACTGATCAAAAGGTGAAGGAAAAGGATCAACGAAATGACAGCAATACAAAACAAAATAGTTAGATTTATTGATTGGTGGTTTGCTGAAACATGGAAGATGGCTCATGGAAACATGGTATTTTCATTTTATATTATTCCAATTAGAACTTTTTTGATCTATTATTTTGATATGGATTATATGACATATATGATGATGGACGGTATGATCTTTTCGATAATACTTTATATAACAATGATAGGTCCAGATGTTAGAAGCGAATTGATAGAAGGGAAGGCAAGCAAATAATGTATTACGTAATGAGTATTGTTGGGTATGAGTGTTATAGTCCTGTCTGGTTTAAATCCAAACGGTCTAAAGAAGAATTTGAAAAAGCTTGTAAGATAGCGGCAGAAAAGGTTATTTTAAAGGCCATGAGTAGTGATGATATGGGTTATATTGACGGTCATACGATTGTTGGTTTTTGGAATCCAAAGCATAAAGCTATTCTTAAAAAATGTATGTCCAAGCTAGGGTTTGAAATGATAGAACCTGTTTTTGAATATTCTTTTATTGGAGAATGTCTATATACCAAAAGTGACCGAAAAGAAAAACCAGATATGTTTTCTAATGAACTTTGGGATAAAATACTTGAACATAATCAAAAAGTAAGAGATTATGTGTATAAGGATGAACCGCTTTATGAACAAGTAAGGAAAGAAGAAATAGAAGAGGAGAAAAATGAGTCTAAATGATTGTCCCCATTGTTGGCAAACTCTTTGTACTTGTGGTTATGAGTATCGTTTCTGGGGAGATTCATGTATAGATGATCTCATAGATACTCTTAAGGCAGTTAAAAAAACAAAAAAGGTAAAGGATATTTTCACAGCCGAAGACAAAGATTTTTGCGAAAAAGTTAGACAATATAAAAAGAAAGGGAAGAAACAATGAAAATAACATTCGTAGGTACAGGGTCGGCATTCACAATGAAGAATTTTCAGACCAACACGCTTATAACTAGAAATGATAAGAATTTTCTGATTGATGCCGGGGGAGATATTCGTTTTTCTCTTGGAAAATTAGGATTGTGCTATAAAGATATTAATGCGATATATATTACTCATTTACACCAAGATCATCAAGGTGGACTAGAATATTTTGCTTTTTGTACATACTTTACGCCTAATTGTGAAAAAATTACTTTGATTGGGAATGGAGATTTATTAAGAGAAGGATGGACCTCTTCTTGGAAAGGTGGATTAAAATCTATTCAGGGAAAGAAAACTAATTTGGAAGATTATTTTGATGTACAGATGATTAAGAAAAACGGAAGATTTTTTTGGGAAGATATTGAGTTTCATATAGTTCAATCGGTGCATATTATGGATGAATATTCTATTGTTCCTTCATTTGGGCTTATGATCACTGATCCCGATAGCAAAAAGAAAATTTACTATACGGGAGATACACAATTTTGTCCCGCACAGATATCTTGTTTTTATGACCAAGCAGATTTGATTATACATGACTGCGAAACTACGCCTTTTAAATCAGGGGTTCACGCTAATTATTTAGATCTCATTACCTTGCCTACTGATACTAAAAAGAAAATGATGCTTCAACATTATAATGATAATATTTTAGATCCTAAGCAGTGTGATTTATGGAAGGAAAGTGCTAAGGGAGCAGGCTTTACTAATTGGGATGGTTCTAATTATGGTTTTGTTCCTCAGGGTTTCGTCTTAGACACTAAAAATATATAATTTTAAAAGAGGATAATCGTATTTTCTTCATGTATACTATATGTGTGGGGTAGAATAGTATAAATGGAGGATTTGAAATGATAATAGATGATTGTAGCTATAAAAGAAATGTTAATGGCGAAATAATTAATCGTCAAAAAATAAGAGTTTCATGTGATAGATGTGGTAAAGAAAAGGAAACGTTGCAGGGTGAATATAAAAGAAGACTTAATAAAGATAACGATTATTGTCGGACATGCTCTAATGTTTTGGGAATTATTGGATGCAGGGGCAAAAAAAGTGCTGGGAAAACGAAAATAGAAGTCCTTTGCGAATATTGTCACAAGACGACTTTAAAATACAAGAACATAATAAATGAAAATGACCATAATTTTTGCTCGTTAAATTGTAATATTAAGTATGATTACGAAAAAAGATATGGTTATTTATTAAAAAATTTAGATAATTATAAAAACGAATTGTGTTATTTAATGGGGACAATATTGGGGGATGGAACGATAGTAGATTCTGGAAAAATGACAAAACGTATAGCTATATATTGCGATACGGGAGATAAAGGGGATGTTGAGGTTATAAAAAATATTACAAATATTCTTGACGATATCTATATTGGCTATTTTCTGGTCAATAATCGAAGTAATTGTAGGGCTATTACTTTTAATTTTCCTAATGAGGTTTTGTCGTTTTTTGGCATGTTGTTTAGCGGTGATAAATTCAAGGCTCAGCCTCGTCCAAACAAAACATGCACTAATAATATAAACTTTGCTGTCGGACTGTTTAATTCAGACGGATATTTTGTAAAAAGACTAAGTAGTAATTGTAGGGTTTTGTCGTTTAATAATACAGTTAAAAGTATTATTGGCTCTCTTAAAGAGTGTTTAACCGCCAACAATATTTATTGCAAAGAAAGAGAAAGAAAAAGAAAAAGAAGAGGCTCTTCTAACTTATGGAAGAAGAGTTATGATATTTGGGTCGAAAGACAGAAGGAAATCGATAAAATAATAAATATGGCATATTTTAAATTAAAAAAAATCAAGACGTCTAAATAAAGCGCATAAATATAAAATTGTTTTCAGCAGGAAGAAAATTAATAATATGTAAAAAGTAAATAAGGATTGATAGATGGCCGCATGTTATTTAACCAGATGTTTTACCTGTAATCGTACTATAAAACATAAACGACTTACTATTCCTGTTTTAAGTGGAGAAGACATGGTAATCTGCGAAAGGTGTTATCATCATTTGCCATCGGTTGTAAGCAAGAATATTAGCAATAATATTTTTCATAATAAGGGACATGAATATAATAAAGGGATGATTTATGCTTTTAAAAACTCTTCCCCGCTTTTTATTTATAATAAGGGATACGTCTTGTTAATTTCTGTTAATGGGGAACGTCAATTTAAAAAGTTTTATAGTGGCATTAAGGCTGCTATTTTTTTAAAGAATAATAGAAATACTTTTGTTATAGATGTGTTTAAAAAAGGTTACAGATGAGATACGCAATTATATCGGATATTCATTCTAATCTTCAGGCTCTTCATTCAGCATTAAATTGTATTGAGCAAGAAAATGTCGATGAGATAATTTGCTTAGGCGATATAGTGGGTTATAACGCCAATCCTATTGAGTGTATTGATATCGTTAAAAATCATCCAAAAATTAAGCATATAGTTCAGGGCAATCACGATGAAACCGTAACTAGGTTTGATAATATACCTTTTTCGGAACAGAAAGAATGGAGCAGGGATGCCAGTGATGGATTGGAATATTCTCATAGATTACTCGATGATAATGATATACAATGGTTAAAATCTCATCCGGAAAAAATGGTAATCAATGATCCAAAATTGCCTTTTCTTATTTCCCATCATTCCCCGTTTGGTGTATCTTTAGATTGGGGGTATATTCTTAACTGGGATCATGCTAATTATGCCCTTATGGAGTTAAAAAACAATAAGAAATATAAATCTGAAAAAATTAAACTTGCTTTTTTCGGGCACAGTCATGTTCCAACGGTTGCTTATACAATTGAGGGTGGTAAAAATATTTATCTTAATATGGGTAATGTAGTTTGTGAGGTTCCTATAAAAATTAAAAAGAATATTTATTATATAATAAATTCAGGTGCGATTGGCCAGCCTAGAAATAAGGGATTTACTACTTACGCTATTTTTGATACCGACAAAATGATGGTGAATGTTAAGCCTTTTGAATATGATATTAAAGGTGCCCAAGAAGCAATCAGAAAAGCAAAATATCGTGACCCAGATGCTATTGTGAGATTGGCGAAGAGACTAGAACCCGATATTCCTAAAAACAAAACGTGAAGACTTTATATAAAATCAAAACTTATTATCATAATATTAGCGTGATTGAAGATGATAATATTAGAAAACTAGATTTTGGATACGGATTATCTCAACAACAAGGTGCAATAGACCTTAGGGATCTTGACGTCAGTATTTATGATTTCTATAAAATGTTTATGCATTCTTTTCTTTTTGTTTCCGAACCAACCGATGTGTTAATTATTGGATTGGGAGCTGGTGTATGTCCGAGATTTGTGGCCAAGTATTTTCCACAAGCAAACATTGACGTTATTGAAATAGATGGCGAGATAGTAAATGTGGCTAAGAAATTTTTCTTTTTTGAAGAAACTGACAAGATTAGAGTTCATGTTGGGGATGCGTTTGATATAATAAAAAAAATAGACAAAAAATATGATGTTATACTATTAGATGCTTTTGATAAACATTATATTCCTATGCATATTATGTCTTTGGAATTTACACAATTTATTTTTGATAAGTTGAAAGATACTGGTGTTTTATCCGTTAACATGTGTAATGTCCATCCATCTTATTTTTCTCATATTAATACTATCAGGGCTAAGTTTGGAGATAATCTTTTTTATTTAGACGGGTTTACTAATCAATATGCCAAGATGTTATATGCGTTAAAACAATATAGAATGCCTCTGGGTGTTCGTCATAGTGTGCTTTGTGGTTTACTAATCGAAACTCCTTCAAAATTAGAAATCACAGATGACATAAAAAACGCAAAAATTATAGAACTTAAAAAATATATTATGTATAATACTAGAAAAGTCTAGGAGGCATAATATGTTGAAATTAGTTGGGATTTGTGGGAAAGCAGGATCGGGCAAAGATACAATTGGAGATTATTTAATCAAGACTTATGGCTTTAAGAAGATAGCATTGGCCGATCCTATAAAGAGGTTGGTAAAAGATGTTTTTGCGTTGGATGATCACACTGTTTATGATAGAGTTGCTAGAGAAAAACCCTTAAAAAATTGGCCTAATTGGACGGTTAGAAAGTTGCTGCAATTCATTGGTACTGAACTATTTAGAGAAAATATAGATGATGCTATATGGGTAAAATCTTTGTGGTATAAAATTAAAAACGATTCAAAAAATAGATATGCTATATCGGATCTCCGTTTTCCTAACGAACTTAATTTTTTTAAAAAACACGCCAAGAAGGATTTTTTATGTATAAAAGTTGTTAGGCCGGGATATACTGGAAATGTAGGATTAAAAGGACATGCTAGTGAAGCCTATGATCTAAAGGGAGACATTGAAATAATTAATGACGGTAGCATTAAAGATTTGTATAATAAGGTTGACAAATTGGTAGATAGGAGAAAAGTATGAAAAGTAATGAATATGTTTTGGATGTTCCGGGTATTCAAAAGACAGTCGGTGAAAAACATAAAGCCTTTTTGAAAGAGTATGGCCCAGAAGTAGAAAAGGTATTGGCGGATCATAGTTTGTTTGCCGATATTATGCTTACCAAGTTATATCGAATAGTGTTGATTTTTAGAGAAGAAGGAATTATTAATGACGTAAGGGTTTCTGGAGCAGGTCCCTGTAAAAAGCTAACCTTGACCAAAAGTTATTGCAATAATTATGTTAGTATTACTACTAATGGTAAAGAGATATTAATGGAAGGATCTGCGTATTCTACTGAATTTACTTCTGATAATGTATTCTTAAGACATAAAATACATGATGCAAATTTGGAGGATTTTAATTGGATTAAGTTTTCAGAAGAGCTTTTAGATTATATTCATAAGGTGATTTATGAAAGAACATCTGCCGTAGAAACGAAATTACAAGAACTGTTTGATAGAAATAGTCCTCCCGAAGACAACGTAAAAATAATTGATAAAACAAAAAGGGAAAAATCCTGATTTTTTGTATAATGGTAGTAATAGTTCGAAAGATTTAAAGTACATAATGTATTTTAATCGATAAGAACATGTTTACTTAGAGGAAACGTATGACTGACGAAACTTTTGTCCACTTACATAATCACTCGTCTTTTAGTTTACTAGATGGCCTGTCTTCTGTTAAAACATTGGCTTCTTGTGCCAGTAATATGGGATATAAATCTTTAGCACTAACAGATCATGGTACTTGTGCTGGCTTATTTCAATTTACTAAGGCATGCAAGGAATTTAATATAAAGCCAATTTTGGGAATGGAAGCCTATACTTGCAAAGATCATAGCGTAAAAGATAAAGATTCCAGAAGTCACATGAATCATTTGATTATTCTGGCCAAAAATAAAATTGGATATAAGAATCTTATCTATTTGAGTTCTTTTGGTTACATTAAAGGTTTCTATTATAAGCCCCGAATTGATTTTAACGAGTTACAACAACATAGTGAAGGATTGATTATTTCCAGTGCATGTGTTAAGGGCGAAATACCGCAATTATTGTTGAGTGGTAACGAAGAAGGCGCAATAGAACTTGCCAATAAATATAAAGAAGTATTCAAAGATGATTTTTATCTAGAAATCATGCTTCATAATTACGACATTATTAAAAAAGAACAGCAAGAGAAAGAACGTAAAGTCGCAAATCTAGTTTATAAATTAGGGAAAAAAATAGGTATAAAAGTTATTGCGACTCAGGATACCCATTATGCTCATAAGGAAGATTGGGAAGCCCATGATGTGTTGCTTTCTATTCAAATGATAGATGTTATTAAAAATCCTGACCGTTTTACTTTTGGCAGTAAAGATTTTTATCTAAAACCATACGAACAAATGCTGGAGTCGTTTAAAAACGCCCCGGATGTATTGTCGAACACCGTAGAAATATCAGAAAAAATCGAAACCAATCTTCTTTCTTTTGGAGAAGATTTATTGCCTAAATTCACCGTTCCAGAAGGTTTTAAAGACGAGGAAGCTTATTTAAAAACCTTAGTAACTAATGGAATGAAAGAAAAGGGATTGTTTCATATACCTGTTTATAGAGATCGTATTAAATATGAAATGAATGTAATTATAGGATGTAAATATACCAAGTATTTTCTCGTTCTTTGGGATATCATAAATTTTGCAAGAAGAGAAGGGATAAGGATCGGAATTGGAAGAGGGTCTGCCGTGTCGTCTCTTTGCCTTTATGTATTGGGTGTCACTGGGCTAGATCCATTAAAATATGACCTTATCTTTGAACGATTTTTAAATCCTGAACGTATAAGCCCTCCAGATGTAGACGTGGATTTTGACTATGACAGAAGAGACGAGGTTTTTGATTATATCGTTAGAACATATGGAGAAGAATATTGTTGTAAAATAGGAACGTATAATAAATTAAAGGCTAGGGCGGCTATTAGAGGTACTGCTAAGGCGCTGGACATTGGAAATGATTGGGAAAGTTATCAGGCTAAACTAAAAAAAGATCCTGACGCAAAAATAGAAATGACGAAAGATAGTTTGAACATGGCAGACTCTATTTCTAAACAAATACCTTTTAAAGCTACCATGACTATTGAACAAGCTCTAAAATCAAGTCAGGAATTCAGGGATTCGATGCGTCAATTTCCAAAACTTTTAGAGTGTAGTAGACGTATTGAAAAAACCTTGGCTTCTGCGGGTGTTCATCCTGCTGGTATTTTAATATGTAAGGATAAAGTTATTGAGAGAGTTCCTTTAAGAGAATCAAAGGGAGTAATAGCATCGCAATTTGATGGGCCAGAAGTAGAAAAATTAGGACTATTAAAATTTGATCTTTTAGCGCTTAAAACATTAACGGTTATTGATAAAACTATTAAGATGGTTAAGGTAAGACACAATAAAGAAATAAATATTGATACCTTAGAACCCAATGATAAAGACGTGTTTAAAATTTTAAATGGACAAGACGCACAGAGAGATACGCTAGGAATTTTCCAATTTGAAGCAGATGGAATGTCAAGATTGTTGGAAGCAGTAAGAGTTGATCAATTTGAAGATATGATCGTAGCATGTGCTTTGTATAGACCCGGTCCTTTAGGTGCTGGAATGCACGATATGTATTGTAATTATAAACATGGTAGAAAAAAAGTTGAATATCTTCATCCGTTAATGGGAGAAGCTCTTAAAGATACTTATGGCATCATGGTTTATCAAGAGAATATTATGAGGGTTTCACAGAAATTGGCAGGATTTACTGGTGGTCAGGCAGACACGTTAAGAAAAGCCGTGGGTAAAAAAGATAAAGATCTATTGGCTCAGACTAAAAAACAGTTTATTAGTGGGTGTATAAAAAATAATATAAGTGAGGAAATAGCCAATAAAGTTTTTGCCCAGATAGAATACTTCGGAGATTACGGGTTTAATAAATCTCATAGTGCGGCTTACGCTTTTATAGCTTATCAAACGGCATGGCTCAAATATTATTATCCGATAGAGTTTATGTGCAATCTTTTGACCAGTGAAATTAATAATAATGACAAAAATGAAAAACTCGATATGTATATTCATGCTGCCGAAAGAATGGGAATAACATGTTCTCATTTTGATGTTAATACTAGTGAGTTGGAATTTAAAATAGGAAAATTAACCTTTAAAAATGGTCAACAGAAAGAGGGATTTATTAAGCCGTTAACCATGCTTAAAGGCGTTGGTTCAAAAGCTGTACAAAGTATTGTCGCTAATCAACCCTTTAAGAACCTAGAGGATTTTATGGCAAGAACCGATGCTAGAGTGGTTAATTGCAGGGTTTTTGAAACAATGGTAAAGTCAGGATGCATGCGTACATGGGAAATTCCTCAATCGGTTTTGCTTGCGAAATACCCAGAAATAAAAAAGAACATGGAAAAAGATAAAAAGATTAAACAGAAGCAGGAAAAGGAAATGGAAAAATTTGGTGGGCTATCTTTAATGGACGAATTTGGGTCTACCGAAAGAATTAGTATATAAAAAGGAAAAATTATGTATATATATATTATATGTCCGGTTAGAAATGTTACAGAAGAGCAAAAGAAAGAAATTGAAGAATACGTAGCTAAATTAGAAGCAGAAGGCTATAAGGTTCATTATCCTCCAAGGGATGTAAATCAAAATAGTGAAAGCGGAATAGGTATAATTATGGGTCACAAAGAGGCCATGGAAAAAGTTGATAGGGTTGACATATTTTGGGACAAGACTTCTAGTGGATCTCATTTTGATTTGGGCATGGCGATTATGGCCAATAAGAATATCAAATTGGTTAAAACCTATCAAGAAGATAATCCCGGCAAAAGTTATGTAAAAGTAATGAAAATATTAGAAGATTATCAAAAGGCATAAAATAAAAAACATAAAGGAGAATGAAATGACTGAAACAAAGAAGATAGCAACGTCGGTAGAAATAATGATACATGTTGGTCAGTTTGAACATATCAAAATTAATAAATATGGAGAAAAGAATATTGAATATGGTTCTAAAGAAGACATGATAAAACAAGAAAATGTGTTGACAGATGAATTAATAAATGATATCATTAGAACGATGAGGGCACTTCCCGACAAGCTTGGTAAGAAAACAAATGCGGTAACTGAAATTGAAGAAAAGATCGAAAAAAGAATTCCTGAGTGGCTACAAACTGGTTCCGAACCCAATATAGCTAAGAAAACGTATGAAAGCAACAAGTCTGTGGATAACGCTAAAAAAGAATCCGAAAAAGAATCCGAAAAAGAATCCGAAAAAGAATCCGAAAAAGAATCCCCTAAAACTTTGGGTGGTAATCCCGTAAAAGATCATGATATGTTTGATGAGACAAAAGGCATTAGCGATGATGAAGATCTTTTTAATGATTAAAAATTTGTTAAAAAAATATAATATTTGTATAATAATATAAAATAAGGAGAATGGTCATGGCACAAAAGACAAGGACAGATAAGATGGATACTAGTAAACTTAGCGACGAAGATTTGCAGGATATGTTTACAGAAGCCTATGAAAAACAAGTGGCTTTTGAAAATGCATTTGACAACTATGAATGTATTTGCAAAAGAGAAACGGGAATACCCACTGTGACTATGGAGGTAACTGTAGTCGGTATGGCTGGCACTCCTACATTGGATGATTACAAAAACGGGAAAGTTAAAAATTCCAAATCGGTTGTCATCACAAGAGAGGGCAGAGGAAGTTTAAGATTTGATCTTGATCCTAAAAGCGTAATATCGCTTAATAGTAATGACTATTTGGCGGTTTATAAATCTATCTAATAAAATTTATACAATGGTTTAAATTATGGCTGAAAACGATATTACATTGGATGATGATGATTTTTTGGGTAAACCTAATGAAGAAAAACCTGTTTCTGAAATTTTAACTCCAGTGATTCCAAAAGATTCAGAAGTTAAGGTTGTTTCTTCTCAAAATACTGCGGTTCTAGCAGATGAAGGCGACGTTCTTGAATTAAGAGGAACGGATTATCCAAAAGAGTTCGTAGATATGGCAGATAGGTTAAAAGCAAATTATAAACTTTTGCCAAAGATTAATTACGATGCTCTTTATAAAGAGTTGAGCGATCTTTCTATTCAATCTTCTCCAACTCCAACTTTACAAGTATTAAATGATGAACTACATAGAGTTCAGGGGGCAAAAGATAGATTGTCGGAAATACTTATTGATGTGATAAAATGCTACAACCTTAAGAATCGGGTAGTTGATATTCTCAAGGATTCATGGGGCAAGTTTACTACAGAAAAAAACACAGAAGGGAGAAAAGGAGATGCCGTATATAGACTTAGTAACTTCTTGGCTGATTTTGCAAAAATAGAGGCGTTATCTAAAGTTTGTAATCATGTTTTAAAAAATCTCGATAGTCTAAATGATAATTTGTCTCGTAGAATTACTATATGGCAATTAATGTTAAAATTAAGAGACGTAGGAAGGGGGGCCTTGCCAGAAACAGACTTTCATAAACCAGACAATATGACGGATTTGTTTGGCGGAGAAAAAGATGATAAGGACGAAGAAGGAAATCCTAAACTAAGGGATATGTAAAGAAAAATGTATAATAGTAAAAAGCAAACTAAATAAGGAGAAAAGTCATGACAGAAGCAGCAGTAGGTAATTGGGATGAAGATTTCGCAGATGATGCGAATGGCGAAGAAAAAAAGGGGAATAGTAATTCAAATTCTTTTCCCAAAACAGATTATATGAAAATGGAACCACCGGGAACTTATAAGATTAGGTTGGTGGGACAATATGTCAAATTCAGGAAGCATTTTAAGCCTTATAGGGCTACCGTTCAGGATAGCGAAAGAGAAATCGATCCTGCATGGAAAGCTGGTTTTTGGCCTCAACAGCGATTTGCCATTAATGTTATTGATAGGGCAGATGGTAAGATAAAAGTACTTGAAAAGCCCAATTCTCTTTTTAAGCTCTTTCATGCTTATAAGGCTGCAAACCAAGTTGACCCTACTGGTAAAGAAGGACCGGATTGGTCTATTACCGTTAAAATACCCAAGGATAAACAAGGGAAGATTCCTTTGGATAAAGATGGAAATCCTGATAAATTAAAAACTGAATATACAGCAGTACATCTTGATAAAGCTCCTTTTTCACCAGAAGAATACAAAAAAATCTTCAAGGTTGATGATAAAGGAGAATTTATAAAGGATGAAAATGGTAAGAGAGTTTCTAATCTTTGGCCTCTTAAAAAAATCTATAAGTCTACTCCTGCAGAAGTAATGAAAAAGATGTGGGATGAATTACCTGCCGATAAGAAAATTCCTCCGAAGAGAAAAGAGAAGGATGGTGCTGAAAAGGCAGAAACTTCCGTAGCCGATACTGGGGCAGAACCGATAGAAGAAAATATGAATGATGCTCCCGCAGAGAGCAATGATATGTTCGATGCAGAAAAAAAAGAAGCTGCTAAGGAAAAAAGTAGTGATCAATTGTTCTAAGTAATTTTGGAGGGCTAATTCATCTTGTCTTAGCCCTCCATTTTTTAATCAAGGAGAATATATATGGCTGGCAAAATTAAAAATCCAATGGATGCGGTTCTTGCTAATATTGAAAAACAGATGGGAAATAGGCTTAAACCAGTTTTGGCTAGATTCGGTGATATGGAAATAGAAAATATTCCCGTAATTCCGTTTGGACTAAAAAACATAGATGAAGCTAGTTATTGCGGCGGTGCGCCCAGAGGTAGAATGATTGAAATTTACGGGCCAGAATCTAGCGGCAAGAGTTTGCTAAGTCTTTATCTTATGGCTTCTGCTCAGCGACAAGGATTAGAATGTGCCCTTTTGGATATTGAACAGTCGTTTGATCCTATTTGGGCAGCGACTAAAGGCGTTGACGTCAAAAAACTTATTTATTCTAATACTTTTGAAAGTGGTGAACAGGCGCTTGAATATGCTCATTTATTGTGTAAGAGTGGTGCGCTTGGATTAGTAGTAATTGATTCAACAGCAGCTTTAATACCAGCAGCAGAACTTGAAGGGTCTTTGGAAGACAATGCCAGAATCGGGGCTCAGGCGCAACTTCTTTCTAGGGGATGCCGTAAAATAGTTGCTGCTTGTGGAGCTGGAAATACCACTTGTATTTTTATTAATCAGGTACGTATGAAAATAGGAGTGATGTATGGTAATCCTGAAACTACACCGGGAGGTAATGCTCTAAAGTTTTATTGTCATCAAAGAATTAGAACTTCGATAAAGGAGAAAATAAAAGTAAAAGAAGGTGGAGAAACAGTTATTGTTGGTCAAGTAAGTGAAGCTACATTTGTTAAAAATAAGGTTGCTAGACCATTTGGCAGAGCAGTATTTACAATCATTTTTGATGCTACGGCCCTAAATCCAGTAGTAATGTTGTGTCAAGCCGCTAAGACAGCAAAACTTATTAAGACTTATAATCAATTGTTTAATATCCCCAAGGATGTCTTAGGTAATAAGAAAATAGAAACTGATGCAGCGTCAATTCCTGATTTGGCGGATTATCTGATTGAAAATAAGCTGGTGTTACCTTTATTGGATAAGGTGGTAGATGCTTATGACGATGATAAGGATTTGGGCGAACTTGATGGTGCTATTTTGGAAATGAAAGAAGATCCAACAAAAATAGTATCCCCAAAAACTGCATCAATAAATACTACTAAAGTTAATGATGCTACCGAAGACGAACTTGGAGACGAAGCAAAAGAAGAACCTAATCCAGAAGAAGTTTGATATCTTGCTATGATATCTTATGTTTCTGTTGTTAATTGTGAGGTTCTATGTCTCAATTAGACCAATTCGTTCTACAATGCTATAAAAATATCTCAAACAACAAAAACCTAGAAGTAGAATCAGCAATAGGCTATCTTGATCGTAGAGGCGTTAAACCCGTAACTGTTGATCTACATAAAATAGGTTATTGTTGTAGCCAAGACGTAATTCCAGAAGAAGTTCTTTTTTATGGAATGAAACCTGAGAAAAAAGAAAAATATCCAAGAGGGTTCGACTATTGGATTAGAAACAAAATAATAGTTCCAATTTATTCGGAGTTTGAAGAGCTTGTAGGATTTGCTACTCGATCACCTTCTTTTGAAAAAGGCGAAAGTTGGTGGAATTTATCTCACCCATTTAGAAAAAGCGAACACTTGTTTCTGCTTGATAAGGCTAGAAAAGATATATTTAAAAATAATAAGGTATATTTAGTAGAAGGATACATGGATGCATTGATTTTAATGCAGGAGGGATTGGCCGAAGTTGTTGCGGTCATGGGTACTAAATTATCTTATAGGAAGATAGGTCTTATAGCCAGATATTGCAACAATGTCTGTATTTGCTTGGACGTCGATCAAAACAATTCTGGGCAAACAGCGCAACAAGAATTCATATATGCCTTAAAAGGATTTGGTTTTTGTGAGTCTATGTCTATAATCGAAGGTTTGCCAATGGGTGAAGATCCAGATGTTTTTGCTATTAGAAACGGCTTGAAGGCTTTTTTGAAATTGGAAAAAACACTGAATGAAGCAGAGATAGTGGAAATTTATAAAAAGGTTTTAGAAAAAAAGAGAAAAAAAGAATATGTCTGAAATAGCAAATCCGGTATTTGTTAAAAAAGATCAAGTAACTACACGACTTGAACAAATTATCGATGGCGAAATTTGTGCAAGATCGAAAGAATCACCCAAAACAACTTTTAGTCCCGATATTATTACTGAGTGCCCTAGAAAATTAATATATGGGGTTATGGGAAACAATAAGCAAAACGAGAGCACCTTTTATTTAAAAATCTCCAGCGATATTTATACGAAGAAAAAATGGATAGAATATTTTTCAAAATTTAAATCAATCAAACTGTTGGAATCTAATTTAGTGGCGGCAGATTGTAATTATAATATGTCGGGAATGATAGATGCGGTTATCAGTGTAGACGACGTTCCTTTTGTTGTAAAAATTTTTCCAGTCAGCGAAGAAAGATTTCTAACAATTCGAAGTAAAGGAGCTTCTAAGAAAGATGTAATAGAAGTCTTAATTTATATGTGGCTGGCAGAATTAAAGCATGGATTGGTAATATACGAAAATGAAAATACGCATAAATATGAGGTGTTTGATGTAGAACCGTATAAACCCATTATTATAGCAGTTAAAAATAAATGTCTAATGTTGTCAGAATGTAAAATTAAAGGAGAAATTCCGGAAAAGCCCTATAAAACAAAAACGGCAAAAGAGTGCAGGTCCTGTAGTTTTTTAAACAAATGTTGGAGATAAAATGAAACAGAAAAAGTATTTAAAAATAGTTTGTCCTAATTTGGCGAAACCAGAGGATGTTTTCTCACCTGAACAGATAGAAGAACAACCTAGTTTTGTCGAAATAGATAGAGACCAAGAAGATAAAGATGTGGTTCTTTTTCAAAAAACAGGAGACAAAGAAATCTTTGAGAAGCTGTATAAAAATAGAATACCAACTTTGCAAATATGGGCTAGGCAATATTTTTATCTTATGGATAGCAAAGAAGATATGTTTGGGGAGCTAAGTCATTATTTTTATAAGGCAATAATAAATTATGAGAAGAATAAGGGGTCATTTAATACTTGTTTATATACTTTTTTAATTTATCACATTAGAAATCTTCATATTGGCAAAAACGCAAAAAAGAGACTTCCTTTGTTTATGGACGGCGAAATTAATAAATATAATTTCATGCTGTCATTAGAATATAAATATAACGACAAGAATGGTTCTGTAAATACGTTAAAAGATGTCATACCAGATTCTAAAAATAAACCAGATGATACTCTCAAAAAGATGGATCTAGAAGAAACTGTGAGTTATTTGTCTCATGGTTCTCCGATTGTTAAGGGATTTCTAAGAAAGATAAGTGACGGAAGTACTTTGGCATCGGCCTTAAAAGAATATAAAACCAAAACCGGGTTTATCAGCATAGGTCGCAGGTTGGCTAAAAAGATAGAAGATAAAAGAAATTGTAAAAATCTAGTTAAAGAGATCATTAAAGATAAAGTCAACGTAGACCGTTTTGCACTGATAGATTATTATGTTGGAAAATATAATAAACTTTGTTATACCATAGAAATGAAAAAGACTCAAGAAGCTAATATTATTCTTAAAGCGATAAGAAGATTTAGAAAAAATAAAGAAATGTTGGAAAGTAGAATAATAAGTTAATTTTATCCGGTAGATCCTTATAAAAAGCCTCTTTTAAAAAAGAGGCTTTTTTATTTCCTCCTTAGAATAATATAAAATACACTAAAAAAAGTTAGTGTATTTTAATTATTTAATGTATAATATAAGTGTAGCAATAATCGTAAATACACTAAATTAAGGAGTAAGGGAAAATGGATACAAACAACAAAAAAACAGATGTTGGAAATGTTAATTCAGAAGTAGTCAACGAAGAGATTATCGGTGATTTGAAACAAGATAACGTTCCGGTTGACGAATCACAAACAGATGAAGAAAATGTTAATTGTTTAAAGGTTAAGGCAGATCCGCCAGATATTACTCCAGACGAACGTAAACGTAACGTAAAAAAATTAGCTGGGGCCATTAGTCATTCACTTAGGGCTAAAGGGGAAATTAATGTAAGATGTTTTGGTAACGCTTCTATAGGAAAAGCGGCTAAAGCGCTTGCTATTGCCCGAAGTTACATTGAAGTACAGAATCTTCAGCTTGATTGTTCTCCTGCCTTTATTACCACTAAAATGGGAGATAATGAACTGACCGGAATATCTTTTGTGGCTTTTGCTTCAGAAAAGATGGCAGATAAAAAGGTCGTTGATATTGAAAAATGTAAAAGTATTTTAATGGTTAAGGCAGATCCTAAAGACATCCTTCCAGAAGACAGAAAGAAGAATGTCAAAAAGTTAGCTGGTGCGATTGCTCATTCATTGGAAGAGAATAAAGAAGTTGCCATAAGATGTTTTGGTAATGCCACTATTGGAAAAGCAGCTAAAGCTATGGCTATTGCTAGAGGATATGTAGCAGTAAGAGGCGTAGATATGTATTGTTATCCGATATTTATAGTAACAGATATGAATGGTAATGAAAGAACTGGTATCTGCTTCTATGGATACACAAACGAAATGGCCTAAAACTCAATATTAACAAATACTAAAAAAGAGGAGATTAATTCTCCTCTTTTTTTGTATAATGATCTTATGAACTATTTATCGTTTGAAGAGGCAAAGTTGAAATGTCGGGCGTGTGAGGTAGGTCGGGTATATAATTGTGTTGTACCTTCTGATGGATGCAAAACCAATCCTGTTGTTTTGGTCTGTGGAGAGGCACCGGGAAGCGAAGAGTTGGAACAATTAAAACCGTTTGTGGGCAAGGCGGGTAAACTTTTACGTTCTACATTAAACAGGTTTGGATATAATAAGGGAAACACTCTTATTACCAACACTATTCCTTGTAGACCCGAAAATAATAAATTTCCCGAAAATAGTAAATTGGTTGATATGTGTGTTTATGATTGGTTGAGACAAGAAATAGAAATAACTAAGCCAAAATATATTTTGCTTGTTGGAGCCACACCTCTAAAATTTGTTCTTGGCAAGTTGGGAATAACAAACCTAAGAGGCCAATGGTTTGAATATAAAGGAATTCCTTGCATGCCTACGTTCCATCCTTCTTTTGTACTTCGAAAACAATATATGGATGAAGGAGACGAGATACGGGAGCTTTTCTTCGGGGATATTAAATCGGTTGCAGAAAAAGCTTGTTTTGTAGAATTAAAAGATTATAATAAATCGGAGTCGTAATTATGAATATGCTTATTTGTAGCGGAACAAGTAATAAAGATTGGTTTAAATGTGACGAAAGAAAATGTAAGCATCGCAAATTACATAAGCCTATTAAGGGTCAATGCGGAGTTAAAGACTGGAATGGGTCAGATCGTTTTTGTCATGCTCCTGATACAGTATCTCCTATAGATGGCAATCTTGACGGCAGACTTGTAACGTGCATGACGGTCAAAGAACTTAAGAAAGAAAGAGCAGAATTTAATCAATGGTTCTTAAAAGAATTGCAAGAGAGCAAGAAAGACTTAAAACAAAAAATACAGATAGATAATGATTCGCTAAAAATACTTGACAAGCAGATTGAATACATTAAAAGGCAAAAATGATTAGTAAGACTATACAGATTAATAATAAAAGTGCAATTATTAGTTTAATCCTTGAAGATATAACTTTAACTAAAGCCGATGTTATTGTTAATGCTGCTCACGAATCTTTACTTGGTGGAGGCGGAGTTGATGGGGCCATACATAGGGCTGCTGGGCCGTTTCTTTTAAGAGAGTGTCGTGAGATGCCCGTAGATAAAAATGGAGTCAGGTGCAAAACAGGAGAAGCCCATATATCTAACGCTTATAATCTTCCATCAAATTATGTGATTCATACGGTAGCTCCAAAATTTATTGGTGGAATTATAAGAAGAGAAGTAAATGATGAACTACCTCAGCCTAAAGGCTAAGGTTTCCTGCTTCGCAGACGATACTTGTCTCAGATGAGGCAGAGGTATTTATCTCCACAGGCTTAATCCTACGTTCCGTAGGAACAATATTTTT
>Ga0187886_1000382_pt1 | contig 54276 bp, 43 predicted proteins | sample June2016WEW_20_1_FD_133001 | JGI IMG/M metagenome (GOLD analysis project Ga0187886, IMG submission 133001) | Peatland microbial communities from SPRUCE experiment site at the Marcell Experimental Forest, Minnesota, USA - June2016WEW_20_150 | ecosystem: Environmental > Terrestrial > Soil >... | reverse complement strand
TTAAGCGAACCTTTGCAGTATCCCCCGCGGCTTGCCGCGTGGGATGAATGCATGCCTTGCCGGGGAGGTTATAAGGGGGGCCGGAAAGCCCCCCTTATCCGCATAGGCCCTGGCTCGGCGGTGTGGTATAAATAATGCGTGGGCATCAAGAGGACGAGTCATTCGGTCTACGACACGAGCTATCATCTGGTGTGGTGTCCGAAGTACCGGAAGAAGATCTTCGAGCGGATGGAGGTTCGGGAACGAGCGGAACAGATGATCCGGGAGATCTGCGAGGCGTATGACATCGAGATCCTGGAAATGGAGCTCCTGGAAGAGCACATCCATCTTTTGGTATCGTTCCCGCCATCTCGATCGATAGGGGAGGTCGTGAGGATAGTCAAAAGCAACAGTGGGCGGGGGTTGTTCCGCGAGTTCCCGGGATTGAAGAAGAGGCTGTGGGGCGGGGAGCTGTGGGAAGACGGATATTTCGCTCGTACAGTCGGAGACCGGATGACTCGGGACGTGATAGCCAGGTATATCGAGCATCATCGCGACCTAGAGCAAGGGCCTGCGCAGCTGGCTTTGAAGCTGCGCTCTTGATGCCCCGCGGCTCGCCGCGGGGTCATTGACTCCGTTTTTTTGACCTTAAAAACACGCACTTAAGGCCAATAAAAGGCTGGGATTCCGTATTAATCTATTTGTTTACTATGATTTGTTATGGTCCGACCCCAGTATTATCTCATTTCACCCGGATGGGGTAAGCGGGACGCTTCGGCTTTTTCGGCGGGTTCTTGGCGAGCTCGTCCATCACGACCTGGATCGCCCGCTCAAGCTGCGGGTCGTGGCCGGCGATGACGTCCTTGGGCGTTTGTTCGACCTCGATGTCGGGCGGGACGCCCTCGTTCTCGACGATGAACCCGTCCTCGGTCCAGATGGCAAGGTTCGGCGCCGTGACCATCGCCCCGTCCATCAGCACCGGGAAGCCGAGGATGCCGACCAGGCCTCCCCACGTCCGTGTCCCGACGAGCTTGCCGACCCCGAATTTCCGCCACATCCATGGCAGCAGGTCGCCGCCGGACCCGGCCGACTCGTTGATCAGCATGACCTTGGGGCCCTGGATCGTGGCGCTCGGCGTCCTGAGGTCGGCGCCGTAGCGCATGGCCCAGTACGCGCTGACCGGCTTTCTCAGCCAGTCGAGGTAGTAGTCGGCGACAGACCCGCCGCCGTTGAAGCGCTCGTCGACGATGATGGCGTCCTTGTCCGCCTGCGGGAAGAAATAGCGCTTAAAATAGATGTAGCCGGCGGTGCTCGTGTTGGGCACGTAGACATAGGCCACGCGGCCGCCCGTGGCTGCCTCGACCTTCCGGAGATTGCCCTCGACCCAGTCGCGGTTCCGGAGGCCGCCCTCGTCGGCGACGGGCACGACCTGGACCGTCCGCGAGCCCCTGCCGTCCGGGTTGGGTCCGAGCGTGATCTCGACGATCTTCCCGGCCGTGTTCTCGAAACGGGCGTAGAGGTTATCGGGCGCCCGCAGGTCCTTCCCGCTCACGGCCAGGAGGTACTCCCCCGCTTTCGCGTCCACGCCCGGCTCGGTCAGGGGCGAGCGGAGCTCGGGATTCCAGTTGAGGCCGCCGTAGACTTTGGCGATCCTGTACCGGCCGCTGGCGATGACATAGTCCGCGCCGAGAAGACCTCCCGGGACAGGTTTCGGCTGGTTCGGGAAGTCACCGCCCATGACCCGGTGGTGGCCGACGGAAAGCTCGGAGCACATCCACTGGATCAGCCGGTTGAGGTCGGCACGGCACGGGACGTCGGCCAGGAAGCCCTCGTATTTCGCCTTCATCGCCTTCCAATCGGCCCCGTGCATTCCCGGGTCATAAAAATAATCGCGGTTGATCCGCCAGGCCTCGTCGAACATCTGCCGCCACTCGGCCGGGGGATCGACCCGGACCTCGATGGCGTCGACGTTGAGCCGCCCCTGGCCGGGCTGGGGCTTGCCGGCCGCCGCGATGATGGAGACCTGGTTCTGGGAGAAGATCATCATCTTTTTCCTGTCCGCGGTCAGGACGAACCCGTTGACTCCGGGGACCAGGACGTCGTCCTTGCGCGTCGCCAGGTCATAGACGTGGACGGCGCCCGCAGCATTGCCGAGACCCGCGAGCGACTCCAGGTTCGCCGGGAGGTCCATGCTGAGGTAGTAGATCTTCCCCGTTTCGCCGATCTGGAGGCCGCCGTAGACCCCGGCCGGGATGGGGACAGCGACGATCCGGTGGTCGATGCCGTCGAGATCGATGCGGAAAGCGTTCGCGGCCGCCGGGGCTGCAGGGGCCTTGGCCGGAATGTCTTTCTTATCTTCGGGTTTGCCCGGGGTTTTATCCTGGCCGGGTGACTTGGCGGCGTCCTTGGCCTTCTCGTCCTTGGCCGGAGCGGCCTTTTCCTCGTCGCTCTCCTTGGCCAGCGGGTTGGGGAGGTCCTTGCGGAGGACGGCGAGATAGAGGCTGCTCGTCTCGCGGATGTCGGCGTTCGACATGTCGAACCACTGCCGGGCCGGGCCGGCGTCCGTGGAGGCGAAAAAGTAGAGATACTTCCCGCTCGGGTCAAAGACCGGCTCCGTGACGTCGCTCAGGCCGTCGGTGACCGGGAACGATCTGTCCTGGTCGAGCGAATAGACGAAGACGCGGCGGAAGAAGGTGGGCGTGCTCAGAGTGTAGGCGAGCCACCTCGAGTCCGGGCTCCAGGAGGAAGGCAGATCGGCCTGGCCGCCGGGCTGGTAAATGTATTCCGCCCCGATCTTCTTCTGGGCGCCGGTCTTGAGGTCGATCCAGGAGAGAGTCAGGCCGTTGTCGGCGAAGGCGAGCTTCTGGCTGTCGGGGGAAAATGAGGGAGAGCCGTAGAACCCGGCCCCGTTGAGCTTGTACTTTTTCACGTCGCCCTTGCCGTCCTGGGCCCGGACGTGGAGCTCATATTCGCCGGAAGCGTCGGAGAAGTAGGCGATGGAGGCGCCGTCCGGCGACCAGATCGGGGAACGCTCATGGACGGCCGGCGTGTTCGTGATGTCGCGCGGGTCGCCCTTCTCGCCGGGGACGGTCACGATCTCGCCGCGGAACTCAAGGACGGCCCGGGCGCCGGTCGGGGAAACGGCCGAGTTGCGCAGCCACTGGCTGCCCCGGGCGTAGCGCTCGCGGAGCTCGGGGACGTCCGTGGCGATGCCGATCGCGAGGCGCCTGTCCTGGCCCTTCTCGACTTCGTAAAGGTGGAGGACGCCGGCCTGCTCGAAGACGATCCGGCCCGCGCCGGCCGAGGCGCTGAGCACGGGGTAATCCTTGAACGAGGTCAGCTGCTTGACCTCCTTGGACGCGCGGTCGTAGGAAAAGAGGTTGAACTCGCCGTTCCGGTCGGACCGGAAATAGACCTTGGGGCCGACCCACATCGGCCCGACGTCGTTCGACCGGCCGGCAGGTTGGGGGATTTTATCGATGGACTGGTCGGCCGTGTTGAAGATCCAGACGCGCGAAAAGGTGCCTCCGCGGTAGTGCTTCCACTGGAGGAAGGCGTCGCTGAAGGGATTGTAGGCGATGGACTTCCCGTCCGCGGAGTAGACGGCGCGATAGGCGTAAGGAATGGGGAGCTTGACCGGGATGCCGCCCTCCACGGGGACCGAGTAGAGGCTGGCATAGGACCGGACGGGTTGATCACGCACGGTGATGAAGACAACGGATTTCCCATCGGGCGTGAAACCCTGGACGAGGTCGGCGCCCGGGTGCCAGGTCAGCCGTTTGGGGATGCCGCCGCCCGCCGGGATGACGAAAACGTCCGTGTTCCCGTCGTACTGGCCGCTGAAGGCGATGAGCGAGCCGTCCGGCGAAAAGGCCGGGCTGGATTCGACGCCGATGTCCGACGTCAGCCGCCGGACGCTCTTCCCGTCGAGGTCCGCGGTCCAGAGGTCGTTGGCATAGACGAAGGCCACCTGGCTGGCGCTCACGGCCGGCTGGGCCAGGAACTTCGTGTCCTTCGTGTCGACGGCCAAAGCCCGGCCGAAACACGCGAAGATAAAAACCGCGCATAAGACGACGGGAAACGTTTTTTTCATTTTTTTCTCTCTTGGGTCATAAAATATCATACGCTTTTCCCCGGACGAAGGTTCAAGGCCGTAACTATATCATATAATTGGGACCATTAAGGACGATATTCCTTGCCGGGCCGACGGTTTTTGAGTATGATCCGGAAAACATCATGGGCAAGGCTCCCCGGGACTTCTACGAGATCCAGAAAAGCCAGCGGGCCAAGAGCCTCCTGCTCTTCGGCGCCGTCCTCGCCTTCCATGTCATCGCGCTCGGGCTCATCGGCCTGGCCTTCGTCCTGACCTTCGGTTTCCTCCTGGCCGGCGGGATCGTCCACGCTCCCCACTTCTGGACCCGCTTTCTCCTCTTCGACCTGGCCGTCGCCGGCCTCGTCGCCGTCCTCCATTTCCTGGATGCCAGCAGGAACGGGCCCCGTTACATCCTCAAGCGTCTCCAGGCTGAGGTCCCCGACGTCTCCGACCGTTACCACAAGCAGTTCCTCGACACGCTGGACGAGATCCGGATCGCCGCCGGCCTCCCCCGGGTCAACGGCTATGTCCTGCCGTCGTTCGCCATCAACTCGCTGGCCCTCATCGAGGCCGACAGGACGCCCGCGGTCGCCGTCACCGAGGGGCTCCTGGCCGATTGCACCCGCGACGAGCTCCAGGCCGTGGCCGCCCACGAGCTGGCCCACATCGCCCGGGGCGACGCCTTCTACCTGACCCTCGTCTGCTCGCTGGCCAACATCTTCGAGAAGCTCCGGGAGGCCCTCGAGCCGGAGTCGGATGATTTCCGGACTGTTTCCGAGGGAGGGAGTGGTCGCGCCGCCGCCGGCGCGGCCCGCGGCCTTCTCTATGCCGCCGTCTATCTATCTTCCCTCGTCATGCACCTCCTGAGCATGCTCATCAGCCGCGAGCGGGAGCTCCTGGCCGACGCCGCCGCGGTCGAGCTCTGCCGGTCCCCCGAATCCCTGGCTCGGGCCATCTACAAGGCCCAGATCAAGAACTCCTTCATCGGTGACTTCTCCCTGACCTACACGCCGCTGTTCATCGTCCCCCCGGACGCCCGCGACGTACCGGACAACCTCGCGGGGAAGGTCTTCAACTCCCATCCGCCGTTCATGAAGAGGCTGGGGGCGCTCGCGGCCATGGCCCATAAAACGCCCGGCGAAATTATCATGGACGTCAAAAGCAGCGAAAAGGCGCGGGAACAGGCGCGCGGCGTCACCCATTCCTTCGAAGAGATCAAGAAACGGCAGCTCGAGCTCTTTCCCGGGTTCGCTGACGGTCCGGGGCCCATGCCCGGGCCGGCGGCGTCGCCGTCCGTGGCGTCCGAAACGGCCGCGCTTCCCACCTCGGCCCCCGGCCTGCCGCCCGACGAGGCCCGGATCTGGCTCATCTTGTCCAATCTCCCCGGGCGATGGGAGGGCCCGTTCACGACCGCCGAGCTCATCTGCCATCCGAGGTTCTCGGCCGTGATCGTCGTGAAGAACTCTCAGGAGGGAGTCGAGGGCCGGGCCAGGGAGTTTTCCCAGATCAAGATCGCCCTCGGCAACCTGGCCCGGAAAAAGCCCCTCGAGCCGGCCCGCGGGAATCTCTGCCCCCGCTGCCGGGTGCCGCTCGTCGAGACCTATTACGAAGGCGTGTCGGTGCGGGCGTGCCGGCAATGCACGGGAAAGCTCGTGGACATGTCCGGCGTCGGCAGGATCATCGCCCGCCGCGAAGTGACGTTTTCGGATGACCTGACGGCCAAGGCCCGGGCTTTCAGGGAGCGCGTCCGCCTCAACCCCGTCAAGAAGCAGAAGATCAACACCTCCGTGACCGAAGAGATCCCCTGCCCGGCCTGCGGCTACAGGATGGTCCCCCGGCCGTATAGCTACCAGTATTTCGTTCCGGTCGACAAGTGCCTGTCCTGCTCGAAGATCTGGTTCGATGCCGACGAACTCGAGATCCTTCAGATCCTCATCGAGGACCGCGGGGCATAACCTCGGTGAGATTCAGATCTTGAAGGCACCGGTGTCGATCCATTCTTTCTTAAGGAGCGACCAGAAATCCTCGGCCAGGCCGCGGAGGACGTACTCGTACGGGAGCCATCCATAGCCCTTCTCCCCCCAGGCCGGCCCCCAGGAGTTCCGGATGAGGAGCGCGCCCTTCGTCTCCCCGACACCGGCCTTGTTCCGGATCGTCATTTTGTCATCGTAGCCCATGGCGACGACCGCGTGGCCGCCCTCGATCTTTTCCCGGCCCGACGGGAACGGGATCCGGCCCGTCACTGCGGCCTGGTCGACGGAACTGTAGACAGTGAACCCGAACATGGCCGGGTGCCCGGCGGCCAGGTAGGCCTTGACCCGCTCGACGACCTGGGGCCGTCCGGTCCCGGGCGGGTCGTGGCGATAATACATGATCGTCCTGTAATTCTGGGCGAAAGCATAGCAGAACGCCGGCGGCTCCTTGTCGAACTCCCGCTCGTCGTCCGTGTACGGCCAGTATTCCTCGGGCGGGACCCCGAAAAGGACCATGGCCCCTATGGTCAGCCGGAGGTAAGCGCCGGTGTCCCCCTTCATTTTCATCAGGTTGCGGGCGACCTTATAGAGGAAAAGGCGCGAGGCATCGATATGCCGGCCGAACGATTTCCTCTCGTAATATTCGATGGCTCCGGCGCCGGCCTGGGCCGTGCATGACCCGAGCGACCCCTGGTCCTCGACGGCCGAGGCCCACTCCCGAAGGTCTGCCGCCGACGGAGCGACAGGTCCCCTTTTTCTCCCCGAGCGCGGCCCGGCCGAAGCCGGAAGTCCGCTCGGCCCCAGGATCTCCCGGACCTCTTTCGTCTCTTCGGTGTAGTCCCGGAAGTCGGGGAAATCCGGGAGCCAGCCGAAACCTTTTCTGAGCAATTCCGTCATTGTGAAAATCCCTCCATCATCAAGCGTTCGGTCCCATTTTATTGGAAAAAGCCAGCCCCAATCAACCCCAAAAAACGGATGAGTCCGCCTCCTCGCGTGCCGGGGGGGAATATCCTCCTCGAAATCACCTCAAGGGGTGATTGACCGGGCGTGGGGGTGATGAAAAATAGGTGCGCAAGGACACAAACCGAGCCTGTGAGACCTGAGATATGGGCATGAAGAAGATTCTCGTCATCGATTATGACCAGACTTCCCTGGCCTCCCTCAGCGCGACCCTGTCGAATGAAGGGTTCGAGGTGGTCACGGCCGGGGACGGCCAGGTCGGCTGGGAGAAGTTCCAGAGCGAAAAGCCCGACCTCGTCCTCATGGAGGCCATGCTGTCCAAGATCCACGGCTTCGAGCTCTGCGACCGGATCACGAAGGACCCGGCCAGGAAGGTGCCCGTCTTCATCATGACCGGTGTTTATAAGGACCGGGTCTACAGGACCGAGGCCCTCCGGACCTACGGGGCCTCGGAATACTTCGAAAAGCCCCTGGACATGCTCAAGTTCATCGCGTCCATCCACGCCGTCCTGACCGTGCCCGATATCAAGCCCGACCCGGACATCAGGCCCGCCGTTGAGGCCAAGCCGGGGAACGGCGAGCCGGCGGACGAGCCCCTGCCCGTGCCCGTGGTCATTCCCGTCGTTGATGAGCCGCGCCGGGTCGAGCCTCGCCCCGAGGTCAGGCACCCGAGAGAGATGCCTTCCCGGATGAGGTCCGCGCACGACATCGGGCTGGCTGGGGGAGAAGGCCTGAGCCTCGAGAGCGTCCTCCAAATCAAGACCGGACGGGAGGAGCGCCACCGGGCCGAGGCCATTCCCGGCCTCGGGTCCGCGAAAGAAACGCCGCCCAAGGTCAAGATCGCGCCCGAGCGCGCGCCGGCGAAAGACGACGAGATCCGGCTCGAGACCCTCCTCAATCTCGTCCCCGAAAAAGAGGACCACCACCGGGCCGAGCCGGCCAGGCCCGGGACCCTGAGTCACAAGGTCCCGACAGCCTTCGAAGAGAAGTCCCACGAACACGCCAGGAAAGAAGCGGGGACCGAGGTCATCGACAAGCTCCTGAAAACGACCCTGGCCGATTTCGGGCTCGAGACCGAGAAGAAAAAAACGGTCAAAGCGACTCCGCCCCCGGCCCCGAAGGTCGAGCCCTTGGCGGAAAAACCGAAAGCAGCCGCCCATGAGGCCGCCGCCCAGGCCCCCGCTCCCCAAAAGCCCAAGTACATTCCTCCGCCCATCCCGCCCGCCGCGGTCCATGGACCGCTGAAACCTGCCACCCCCCCGCTCATGCCCGCCGCTGTGGCGGAGAAGCCGAAAGCGCCTCAGCCGAAGCCCGCGCCGGCTCCTCCCCTCCAGACCCAGCCTTCCGCGAAATCCAAGGCCGCCGCTCGGCCGGCCCCGGCCGTCCACGCGGCGCCCGCGCCGAAACCGGAGCTCGGGCCCGAACCCAAGCCCGCCACGGAAAGAGCGGCCGAATCACGGATCTTCAAGGACATCGGAGAAGTCGACAAGAAAAAGTCCCCGATGTCTTTCATGGCCGTCGGCGCGGGGCTGGTCATCGTGGCGGCCGTGGGATTCTTCATCCTCAGGCCCAAGCACTCCACCAGCCCGGCCGGGTCGAACGCGAATAACCCCATGACCATGACCCAGTCGAGCGTCCCCGAGAAGTCACCGGATGCGTTCCTGCCCCCTCTGCCCGAGGAAAAGCTCAAGGCCGTAAATCAGAAGCCCAAGGCCGCCCCGGCCAACCAGAACCGCCAGGCCGAGGCCCTCCCGACGGCGGACGAGGTCATCGTCCCCCCTCAGGCCGATGCTTCCCGCCTGGCGATCCAGGTGCCGGCGGAAAAAAAGCCGGAGGTGAAGCCGGCCGAGACGAAGACGGCTGAGGTCAAGCCCGGGGATGCGAAGTCCGCGGAAGCTCAGCCGCCCCAGCCTCAAGATCAGCAGCCGGTGAAAACGGAGACGGCTCAGCCCCAGGGCACGCCGGCCGGCGGCAATGATGCCGGGACCCAGGCGGCCCCGGCCCCGAAGGCCGCGACCGGCGACCTTATCGACCTGGCCGCAGCGGACGAACAGCCCCGGGTCATGAAGTCCTTCGAGCCCGCCTATCCGAGCCAGGCCGCACTCTTCGGCAAGGAAGGCTCGGTCACGGTCAATGCCCTCATCAGCGAGGCCGGGAACGTCATCCAAACGGGGATCCTCAAGGGCCTGAAAGACGACATGGGCCTGGAGAAGGCCGCCGACGCGGCGGTCAAGAAATGGAAATTCCAGCCGGCCAAGAAGGACGGCGTGAACGTCAAGGTCTGGAAGCCGATCATCATCACCTTCAAGGCGAACCGGTCCGGGACGACTTGAGCCAACGATGAAAAAATATTCGCGTATCAACAAAAGGAGTCACCCATGGGACTGAGCAAGGATCAGGAAGAGCTCTATAAGCGGACGATGGGAGAGGTCAAGAGGCAGCTCGACAACCTCGACGACGAGGTCGAGAAGGAGCTCCAGAAGGTCCGGAGACGCCTGGCCGAGCTTCAGGAATCCAAGAAATCCCTGAAGATGGTCTATGAAGGCACGGCCAAGCTCCTGGGCATCGAGGTCGAGTCGGAGGACGAGGACGCCGGCGACCAGGCGTCCGCCTCGCCCAAGATGTAGGAGGGGCCGGGCCGGCCCAGCCGGACACCCCCGCCATGCCTTCTCCCGCCTGATACGATCTTTTCCGCCCCCGAATCCCCGTCTGTTCATTCATTGACTCCCGGGTGAGGTTTTGTTATAAACTGGGCGGTTATGTTCATCGTCATCGGCCTGGTCATCGGCTTTGTCGCCGCCATCCCCCTGGGGCCGGTCAACGTCTTCGTCGTTTCCCAGACCCTCAAGCGGGATTTCTTCCACGGCATCCTGGCCGGGATCACCACGGCCGTCCTGGACATGGCCTATTGCCTCATCGCCCTGATGGGGTTTTTCCAGATCAAGTTCAGGGTCAGCCCGACCCTCATGTCGGTCATGAAGGTCGTCGCGGGGCTGATCATCCTCCTCATCAGCTACCGGCTCGTCCGCGACTCCAAGACCTTCAGCCTTCCCCAGAACGGCGACAAGATCCCGGCGGCGTCGCACCGGCCCATCCTCGGCGTCTTATTTCTCTATGTGACCAACCCCTCCCTGTACATGTTCTGGTTCGCCGTGGCCGGGACCATGACCGGTCACAACCTGGTCCATAACACCGGCTGGACGGCCATCGCCTTCGCCGCGACCTGCGGGCTGGGATCATTCCTCTGGTACGTTCTCCTCGTCCGGTTCGTGTCGCGGCGTCAATCCAAGATCCACCCCGAGATGTTCCGGAAGATCCTGCTTTATCTGGGGTTGGCCCTGGGCTTGTTGGGCATTTACACGATCGCCTCGATCTTCTTCTGATCTCGCATGACCAAGCGCGAGCGGGTCGAAAAGACGTACGGCTTCGGCATCCCCGACCGCCCTCCCTTCGTCCCCGCCGTCTACGAGCATAAGGCCGCCCTCGTCGGCCGGACGCCTTCGGAGGTCTGCCGCGACGACGGACTGCTTCATGAGGCCCTTCTCAGGGAGTTCGAGATCTACGACCCCGACGTGCTGACTGTCGGCATCGACGTCTACAATGTCGAAGCCGAGGCGCTCGGCTGCCGGGTTCGTTATTTCGAGGACTCGAACGACGTCCCGGCCGTCGCCTCTCCCCTTCTCGGGGGCGCGGTCGCGGTCGATGAGCTGAGGGTTCCGGACCCGGAAAGGGACGGCCGGATGCCCCTCTTTCTCGAAACGGCCGACCGCCTCCGCCGCGAGCTGGGCTCGGAGGTGCCCGTCAGAGGTGCCGTGTGCGGTCCTTTCTCCCTGGCCTGCGCCCTGCTGGGGACGGAGGCGGTCCTCGTGGAGACGGCGGACGACCCCTCGTCGATCGCAAGGCTCCTGGATTTCTGCGGCCGGGTGACGGTCGCCTACGGAAGGGCCTTCCGGGAGAAGGGCGTCGATGTCGCCATTTTCGATTCCAAGGCCTCGCCGGGGGCGGCTTCGCCCGGCGTCTTCCACGATCTCGTCCTGCCCGTCTACCGCGACCTGGTCATGCCGGGTTTATCCGCCGCGGGGGCGAGGCCCGTGCCCCTGATCATCGGCGGCGATACGACGCCCATCCTGGATGACCTGCTCCGGACCGGGGCGACCCAGCTCCTCTGCGACGCGGGAGCGGATATCGAGGCCTTCAAAAAAAGGTGCCGGGAGGAGCGCCGCCCGTTCCGGGTCAGTGTCGACGCCCGGCTCGTCCACCGGGGCCGCCCCGACGAGATCCGGGCCGAAGCGCTGCGCCTCCTCGGAGCTACCGCGGGCCAACCCGGCCTCTCCTTCGGATGCGGCGTCGTGGCCTACGACACCGACCCCGCCAACGTCCTGGCCCTCCGGGCCGCCCTCGACGAATTCTCGGCCGGGATCAGTTGATCGTCAGGCAGGATAGCTAATTCGGCGGGGATTCCGCTGACGAGGATCACCCGGACACCCTCTCCGATAATCATCAGGCGAAATGGAGCTTGAGCTGCTCGATCCTCTTCCCGATGTCGATCCGGCCCCGGCACCGGGCTTGGCACGAGTCGCACGAAACGCACCGGTCGAGGCCCCGGCCGGAGGGCAGGCTGGCGAGCGTGTCCTTGGCCTGGAAGACGTTCGGGTAGCGGAGGTACATGTGGGCCCTCATCAAAGTCGGCATGTCCACGCCGGCGGGGCAGGTTTCCAGGCAGCCACCGCACTGGACGCAGTGGGCCATGGCCAGCTTGATCTTCCGGTCGGACAGGAACCGCTTTTCCTCGGGCGTGAGGGCCAAGTCGCGGCCCACGGCGACGTTTTCCTCGAGCTCGCCGAAGGTCGTGAAGCCGGGGACGGCGCCGTGGATGAACTTGTGCTGGAGCACCCACTTGAGAACGGCGGTCTGGAGAATGGAGCCGCCGTATAAGGCCTGCTGTTCGGCCGGAAGATCCTCTTTGTACCAGGACTGCATGCACTGGGTCTTCATGGCGATGAGCCCGATCCCCTTGGCGGACGCGTTCTCGAGGGAGCGGCGCAGCCCGGCGTCCTCGGACATGGCGTAGTTGAAGGCAACGAGAACGACCTCATAGAACCCGCCGCGGACGGCCTCGTCGAGGCAGGGCCCCATGTTTCGATGGGTCGAGAATCCGGCGAAGCGGATCTTCTTCTGGGCCTTGAGCTCGGCCAGGGCGTCCTCGAACCCTTTCCGCTGGAGGTCTTCGACCCGGCTGACGTCGTGGATGTAGAGCATGTCGACGTAATCGGTCCTCAACCTCCGGAGGCTGCCTTCGAAGACCTTAATGAATGCGGCCTTAAGCTCGGTCGGGGACATGGATTCGCGCTTGTCGGGGGGGATAGCGACCTTGGTGGCGATGACGGACTTATCGCGGCCTTTGAGCTCCTCGAGGACCTGGCCGACCATCTCCTCGTTCCGGCCCCGCTGGTAGCCTGCGGCCGTGTCAAAATGGCGGATCCCAAGCTCGTAGGCCTTCCGGACAAGCTCGGGATTATCCGCGTTCATGACGCCCATGTTGACGACGGGGAGCGCGATCCCGGTCTTGCCGAGGGCGCGGGTCAGGAGCGGCCCGGCGGCGACTGCGGCGGGGGAGGTCTGAGCATCAAGACCCGCGGGTTTCCCCAGACGGCCGAGGACCGCCACGGCTCCCGCTCCGGCCAGGGCCTTGGAAAAGAACGCTCTCCGGTCGAGCTTTTTTCTGGAATCCGTCATGATGTCTGTACTCCTTCCGGTCTATTTTACCCGAATCGCTCCCCGGGTCAAATATATGATGCGATGAACTTTTCGGGGAATCAAAGCGTATAATTGAAATGAAGGAGAAAAACAATGACGAAATTCCTGCTGTGGCTGATCCTTCTGGTGTTCTGTTGGCCCTTGGCTCTTCTCGCGCTCCTTCTCTACCCGATCGTCTGGCTTCTCCTTCTCCCCCTTCGGCTGCTGGGGATAACGGTGACGGCCGTTTTCGAGCTCTTCAAGGCTATTATCATGCTCCCGACCCGGATGCTCCGAGGCCCGTCCAGGGTCTGACGGGGTCAAATCTTCATTCTTGCACTCTGGCGAGACCTGACCCCATTCCAACTATAATATTATCAACTTTATAGACAAAAAATATCGTCAACTTGGGCGGTTTTCTATAACGGTGACATACAACTAAATACACTAAAAAAAACTGTGCCTATTTCGGTAATTAGTTGTGTGTCACCGTAATTCGGCCGTAATCCGTAGGTTTGACCCTGCTTGGTGTGTATAATAAGCGTCTCGATGGAAGTCAAAGAACACTTCTATGCCGACGACCCCTCGAAAGGGCCCGCCGACGCCAGGACGACCCTCCCGGGAGTCGAATACTTTTTCCTCGGGAATGGCCTGATCCAAGCGGCCGTCCAAGTCTGCGGCGCACCCGGAGCCACAGCGGCCGGCCTGCTCATCATGGACCCCGAGCGGCTGGGGCCGAAGCGGCGCGCCCTGACCTTCGACCCCGTTTCCGGAATCGTTCCGACGCAGATCTCGATCGTCGAAGGCCGGAACGTTTATCGGCCTGCCGGGAAGTCCGTCCGGGCCCAGTGGGCCCTGGAGGGGCTGGTGCCCCGGGTCGACGTCGCCTGGCGGGATGGACCATTCCAGGTCAGCGAGCTTTTCTGTTGCCCCGACCGTAAGACTCCCCGGCTCATCCGGCAAGTCACGGTGACCCATCTCGAGCCTGGCGAATGCAGGGCGCGCGTCAGGACGGGCGTCAGGACGGGCGTCAGGGGCCGCGTTCTCGAAAAGAGCCTGCGGTTCCAAGGCCGGGAAAAGAGGACGGCCGTTTTCGAGTACAGGATCCTCCACGCCGGCTCCAAGCCGACCGTCAGGCTTTCGCTCGGCGCGAGCTTGGAGATCGACCCGGACGAGGCAACGTACTGGGCGGAAACCGCATCGTGGCATGCCTCTGAACTCCTCCTCGATCGCTTTTTCTCCGCAGCGAAATTCGGACTCCGGGCGGCCGTGGCGAGCTCGGGAAAGCTCGACGGCGGGATCTGGCAATACAACCTCGAATGGGTCAGGGACCAGGCCTTCATCGCCATGGCCCTGGCCATGTCCGGCCAGTTCGGCCCGGCCCGGGCCATCCTCGACCGGCTCCTCGATCGGTTCGTCAGCAAGGAAGGGGCGACCATGGATTCGAGCCGGCTCCGGTCGTGGGAGGAGAGCGAGTTCGACCAGAACGGGGTCCTTCTTTTCGCCCTCGAGAACTATATCAACTGGACGGGGGACATGAGTCTCCTCCCCCGCCATCGGGCCAAGATCATCAAGGCGGCCGACTTCCCCCTCAGGAAGGTTTTCCGCCACCCGGGCTCGGGGCTTCTTTCGAACCGGCGGGAGTTCTGGGAACGTCACAGCGCGCACGGGATCCGCGACGGGATGGAGCTGGCTCACCAGCTCTTCGTCTCCATGGGCCTGGATTCCGCGGCCCGCCTCGCCCGCCGGATGGGCGATGCCCGGAAGGCCCGGGCGTGGCGGAACGCGTCCGCCCGCCTGAAAAAGACGGCCCTCGGCCGGGGGCGATTCTCCCTCGTCGAGAACGGCCGGCTCATCAAGAGGCGCGGCACCGATGGCCGGGTCCAGGCGGAGGTCAGACCCCTGCCTGACTCGCTCCTTCCTGTCCAAGCGCCGCTCTTCGAAAAAGGCCGCCATCTCCTCAACCCCGACACTTCGGCAGCCCTGCCCATCGCCTGGGAATTCGTCGAGCCGGCCGGCCGCATCGCCCGCCGTACCTTGGCTTCCCTCGAATTGCTCTGGGACCAGCGCTGGACCGGCGGCGGCTACGGCCGCTACCATGTGACCTCCGAGCCGGACTCCCCCGGGCCGTGGCCGTTCGCCTCGCTGTTCGTTGCCCGAGCCAACTTCGAAGCCGGGAACGACCGGAAGGTTCGCCGCGTCCTAGAGTGGCTCGGCCGCCTGCCCGGGTCAGGGTCCGGCACGTGGTTCGAGTTTTACGGCCCGCGACCCGTCCCTCCCTACCCCCAGGTCGGCATCGTCCCCTGGGTCTGGGCCGAGATTCTCTTCCTTTTCATCCACCACATCCTGGGCGTCCGGCCCTCGGAGAAAAGCCTCCGGCTCCGGCCGCGGCTCCTTCGCGGCTTGAAGTCGATCGAGGCCTCCGTGCGTCTCCGCGGCGGCCGGCTCGAGATGACCGTCAGAAAGGCCCGGCGCCGCGAAAAACCCGGCTACCGAATCGAAGGCAGGTTTCATCCATATCGGAAGGCCGGAATCGAAATCCCCCTCCCCGCGGATTCCCAAATCGCAAAAGTTGAGGCGATCCTGCCAAGCTAAGGAGATTGACGATGGCCCGGAAAAAGATCCACTTGGTTTCGAACGCCCACCTGGACCCGGTCTGGCTCTGGGAATGGGAGGAGGGCGCCGGCGAAACCCTCTCGACCTTCCGCCAGGCCGCCGAATTCTGCGAGCACTACCGGGGCTATATCTTCTGCCACAACGAGGCGGTCCTTTACCAGTGGGTCGAGGAATACGAGCCCGCCCTCTTCAAAAGGATCCAGAAGCTCGTCCGCGCCGGGAAATGGCACGTCATGGGCGGCTGGTACCTCCAGCCCGACTGCAACATGCCGAGCGGCGAATCCTTCGTCCGTCAGATCATTCTCGGGAAAAGGTATTTCAGGGAGAAATTCGGGGTCGAGCCCAAGACGGCGGTCAACCTGGACCCTTTCGGCCACACCCGGGGCCTCGTCCAGATCCTGGCGAAGAGCGGCTACAGTGCCTACCTGTGCTGCCGGCCGAGCGATGCCTGGTGCCCTCTCCCGGGCGACGAATTCGTCTGGGTCGGCTATGACGGGTCCGAGGTCCTGGCCAACAGGGCCTCGGCCCATTACTGTTCTATCGGCGGGAAGGAGCGCGAGCGCCTCGAGGAATGGCTGGCGAAGAACCCGGCCAAAGATCTGATCATCCACCTCTGGGGGATCGGCAACCACGGCGGCGGGCCCTCGCGGAAAGACCTCGGCGACCTCGAAAGCCTTAAGGCCGAGCGGCCGGACCTCGAGATCGTTCATTCGACCCCCGACGCCTATTTCGAGGAGCTCGAGGCGATGCGCTCCTGCCTGCCCCGCCGGGCCAAAGACATCAATCCCTGGGCCGTGGGCTGTTACACGTCCATGAGCCGGGTCAAGCAGGGTCATCGCCGGCTCGAGAACGAGCTCTTCTCCGCCGAGAAGATGATCACGGCCGCCTGGTCGCAAGGGCTGATGCGCTACCCTCAGGACGACCTGAGGAGGGTCATGGAGGACCTGGCCTTGACTGAGTTCCACGACATCCTGCCTGGCTCGGCCATCCCCGCCGGCGAGGAAGCCGCCGTCCGCCAGGTCGACCACGGCCTCGAGATCCTGGCCCGTCTCAAGGCCAGGGCCTTCTTCGCCCTGACGTCGGGCGAGCCAAAGGCCGCGGCCGGCGAGATGCCGTTCTTCGTTTACAACCCTCACCCGTTTGCGGTCAGGGCGATCGTCGAGTGCGAGTTCGAGCCTTGGGAGCCGAACTATGCCAAGGCCGACTTCTGGAACCCGCGTCTCTCGGCAAGCGGCAAGGGCCTCGCGTCCCAGGTCGAGAAGGAGGCGAGCAACCTCAGCCTCGAATGGCGGAAGAAGGTCGTCTTCGAAGCCGAGCTCCGGCCGTCACGGATGAACAGGTTCGATTGCCGGCTCGAACCGGTCGCCGCAAGACCGAAACCCGCCGTCCGGGAGGAGGACGGGTCCGTCACGGTCAGGACCGCCGACCTCACGGCCGCCGTCAACGCCCGAACGGGGCTTCTCGACAGGTACGAGGTCAAAGGCGTCAATTATCTGAAGGAAGGGTCCTTCCGGCCGCTGGTCGTCCAGGACAACGCCGACCCCTGGGGGATGAAGGTCCGGAGCTTCCGGAACCTGGCCGGAGAGTTCAGGCTGGCGACGCCCGAGGAGGCCGCCGCGTTCTCCGGGTTCGCCGGCGGGCTCGTTCCCCCGGTGACGGTCATCGAAGACGGCGGCGTCCGGACGGTCATCGAGGCCGTCCTTTCGTTCGGGAGATCAACCGCCGCCCTCCGCTACAAGGTCCCGAAGAGAGGGACCGAGCTCGAGTGCGAGGTCCGCGTTTTCTGGGCCGAGAAGGACAGGATGCTGAAGCTCTCCCTGCCGTCGCTCCTCCGGGCGCCGCGCTTCATGGGCCAGGTCGCCTTCGGCGCCGACGAGCTTCCGTCAAACGGCGACGAGGCCGTCGCCCAGAAGTGGCTGGCCCTGCTTTCGGAAAAGGACGGCGCGGCCTTCACCGTCGTCAACGATTGCATCTACGGGTCAGACTTCTGTGACAGGGAATTGCGGCTCTCGCTCCTCCGGTCGCCCGCCTACTCCGCCGATACCTGGGAGGACAGGCTCGTTGTCGCGGAGGACCGCTTCATCCCGAGGCAGGACCAGGGCGAACGCCTTTTCCACTTCTGGATCAACGGCGGGCCTCTGGACGAGCGGCTGGAGAGAATCGACCGGGAGGCTCTCGTCAGGAACGAGAGGCCCTATGTCCTTCCCTTCTGCCCGGCCGGGCAGGGCAAAAAAACAAGGGCCGGAGTCATCGTCGACGGACCCGCCGTCGAGGTCACGGCTTTCAAGAAGTCCGAGGACGGGAACGACATCGTCATTCGCCTCTTCGAGCCTACGGGGAAGCCCCGGACGACGACGCTCCGTCTTCCCGCGTCCGGCATCAGCAAGAAGGTCCGCCTAGGCGGGTTCGAAGTGAGGACGCTTCGCTTCAACCCGAGGTCCAAAAAATGGGTCGACGCGGACCTCATCGAACGGAGGCTCGGGAAGAAGTGAACTCACGGGAAAGGGTCTTCGCGGCCCTCGAAGGGCGAATCCCCGACACGGTCCCCTACGGGGAGTTCGCTGTCGATTTCGACACCGTCGAGAAGATCATCGGCCACGAGACCTACCTGAGGGCCAAGGCCAGGTCCCAGATCGCCTTTTGGGAAGGCCGGCGTGACGAGGTCGCCGAAAGCTGGCTCAAAGACCACCTCGAACTCCACCGCAGGCTCGGGCTCGACATCGTCACCTTCCCCATGGCGACCTGGGAGATGCCGCCCGAGACCGGCGACCCGCCGCCGCGCCGCATCGACCCGGCGACCTGGGAAGACAGGTACGGCCGCGTCTGGAAGCTCTCGGACATCACCCACGACATCACCTGCGTCCGCGACCCAGTGAGGGACGCGAAGGTCTTCACCGCGGCCGAATTCGAGAGGGAGCCGGACCCGCCGCGGCGCGACGACCGGTCCTGGAAGATCCTGGACGCGGTCATCCAAGAACTCAGGGGCGAAAAGTTCATCTGCGGGCCCTCGGGCGGGTCGATCGGGATCGTCCTCCTCGGCGGCATGGAGCGCGGTCTTCTCGAGATCGGGGGGAACCGGGACGCCGTCCGGGCGGCGACGGCCTTCCTCGTCAAACAGCAGAACCTGGCCGATGGGGTCATGATCCATCCGGACTCCGACGCCGTCCTCTGGGCAGAGGACCTGGGCTACGGCAAGGGCCCGCTCATCAGCCCGCGGATGTTCCGCGATCTGTTTCTTGAGGCCAACAAGGCCCGGGCCCGGAACGTCAGGGAAATATTCGGGAAGAAGATCCTCAAGCACTGCTGCGGCAACGTCAACGCCCTGATGGATGATTTCGTCGAGATCGGCTTCGACGCCTACCAGTCCATCCAGCCCACGGCCGGCATGGACATCTGCGCCCTGAAAAAGAGCCATGGCGACAGGATCACGCTGTGGGGCGGAGTCGCCGTCGAGAACCTGGTCGGGGGGACTATGGAAGACGTCCGGCGGGACGTTCGGCGGGCCATGGCCTGCGCCAAGCCGGGCGGCCGGTTCATCCTCGGCTCGAGCCACAGCGTCGCCGTGGGGACGAAGTACGACAACTACCTGGCCATGCTGGACGAGTACCGGAAACTGTGCGAATATTGAGAGGGAAAGCCACTCCTCGCTATGACATAATGATTGAAGGTCCATGAGGATTCAGGTGCGGCAAATGGTCAAGGCTCCCGTTTCGCTCGTCCTGGTCGGGATCGGCGGGATGGGCGCCGTCTATGTCCGGGAGCTCCTGGATGCGAAAGATTCCGGGACGTTCCGGATCGCCGGCGCCGTCGACCCCGAGCCGGAGCGCTGCGCCTGGCTCGAGGAGCTTCGAGCCGCGGGGGTCCCCGTGTTCGCGACCCTCGAGGACTTCTTCAGGAACAGGACGGCCGAGCTGGCCGTCGTCTCCTCCCCCATCCAGTTCCACGCCGACCAGACGTGTCTCGCCCTGACGAAGGGAAGCGACGTCCTCTGTGAGAAGCCCGTGGCTGGGACGATCCGGGAAGCGCGGGCGATGATCGAGGCGGAAAGGACGGCGGACCGTTGGGTATCCGTCGGCTACCAGTGGTCGTTCAGCCCGGCGGTCCAGGAATTGAAGAGGGACATCATGGACGGCCTGTTCGGCCGGCCGAAGCGCCTGAAGTGCCTCTACCTGTGGCCCCGGGACGAAAAATATTATGAGCGGACGAGCTGGGCGGGGAAAAAGCGGGACGCGACGGGCGGCTGGGTCCTCGACAGCCCGGCCCAGAACGCCATGGCCCACGACCTCCACAACATGTTCTATGTCCTGGGGAAGGAGAGGAGCGCGGCGGCCGTGCCGGTCGAGGTCGAAGCCGAGCTCTTCCGGGCCAACCCCATCGAGAATTTCGATACGGCGGCGATGCGGGCCAGGACCGGGGACGGCGTTGAGATCCTGTTCTATGTCAGCCATGCGCCTCGCAAGGAAAACGGCCCCGTATTCTCCTATGAATTCGAAAAGGGGGTCGTCCGCTGCTCGAGCCGCACCTCGGGCATCTGGGCCGAGCCCGCGACCGGAGCGTCCAAGAGCTACGGCGTCCCCGACGCAGGAGGCATGAACAAGCTTTGGGAGGCGATCCGGAGCGTGCGGACCGGGGAGCGGCCCGTCTGCGGACTGGAAGCGGCCTCGAGCCAGACGCTCTGCATCAACGGGATGCAGGATTCCATGCCGGAGATCAGGGATTTTCCCGAAGGGCTTCGGCACCTGCTCGAGGAAAAAGGATCCCGGAGGATCTGGGTGGAAGGCCTGGATGACGCACTCGAAGGCTGTTATGCGGCCAACGCCCTGCCTTCCGAGCTGGGCATCTCCTGGAGCGCGAAAGGCCGTCTTGTCAAATTGGGGATACAATATTCATTTCCGAATTCCGCAAAAGCCGGGTCCCCTGAATAGAGCTTTACCGTGAAGCTTCAGCCATGAAATCCAGTCAGGCCCTCCGAAAATAGGAAATTAGTATCGTGTCCCCAATTTTGAAGATCAATAAAATCGTCTACCCGGGCCGGAGGCTAGCCCTCGACCAGGGAAAGGTCGTCTTCACGGACCGGGGGCTTCCCGGAGAGACGGTGGAGGTCGAGATCGTCAGGGACCGGAAGACCTTCGCCGAAGGCAGGACCAAGAGCATTCTCGAAAGATCGGCCTCCCGGGTCGAACCGCGATGCGGCCATTTCCTGGCCTGCTCGCCTTACCAGGACATCGACTACGAGACTCAGCTGTCCGTCAAGAAAGCCCAGGTCGAGGAGATCGTCAACCGCGAGCTGAAGCTCAAACTCGAGAGGTTGACGGTGACGCCGTCGCCCGAGATCTGGGGCTACAGGAACAGGATCCGGCTCCGGATCCTCCGGGAGGACGGACAGGCCCGGGCCTTCTACCACGAGCCCGGCGAGGAAACGGCTTTCCTCCCGGTCGACCGGTGCTATCTCGTCTCCGACCGGACGAACGACCTCGTGACCGAGCTCCTCGGGTTCATCAACCGGGAAGAATGGGAGGCCGTCTCCGGTCTGGAGGTCAGGGAGAGCCGGTCCCGGGGGAGGCTCCTGGCTGTTATCCATCTCGAGTCGGCGTCGAGGATCGAAGAAATGGCCGGGAAGATGGCCGGGCTTCACGACCGGTTCCCGCTTTCCGGGATCGTCGGGCTGGTGAGAGAAGGCCAGAGGATCCGCGAGGAAACGCTCGGGGGCGTCGCCCGGCTTGAAGAGGAGATCCGGGGGACGAGATACAGGATCGGGGCCCGGTCGTTCTTCCAGGTCAACGTGGGGATCCTGGAGAAGGTTCTCGACGACCTGAAAGAAACCCTCCGGGATTTTTCCGGGGCCGGCATTGCCGACCTCTACTGCGGCCTCGGGACGTTCGGATTGTTCCTGGCCGGAGATGCCAGGGAGGTCTTCGGCGTCGAGCCGGACCCGGCCAACATGCCGTTCCTGAGGAAGAACATGAGCCTCAACAGGGCCGGGAACTTCACCGTCTGCGAGGGGACGAGCGAAGAGTGGCTGCCGTCGCTCCTCGAAAGGGACATCGGCGTTGTCATCCTCGACCCGCCGCGCAAGGGCGTGGACACGGGGATGCTCCGGGAGCTGGCGGCCTCGGGGGTGCCCCTCGTTCTTTATCTTTCCTGCAACCCGACGACCCTCGCCCGGGACCTGAAGACCCTGCTCACGGCCTACGAAATCAGCGGGTTGAAAATCTACGACTTCTTTCCCCACACTCCGCACATCGAAACCCTCGCCGTGCTGAGGAGGCGGTAGGCCTAACGCTCGCGCCAGACGAGAACGCTGGCCGGCGGAAGCGGGTTCGAACCAAAGATGATGGTCGAGCCCGGCTGGACCGGCACGACGTAAGCCGTTGACGAGTAATTGACCGCGACGAGAAAACCGTCCCGCCATTCCACATAAACGCCGGGAGGATAGTTCTCGATCTCGGCCCCGGCCCGGCGATAAACGACCCTCAGGACGTCCCGTTCGAGCTTTCCTTCGAGCGTATCGACGCCGATATAGGTGACCGTTCCCCGGCCGAGCTTGCGCGTCACGACGGCCGGCTTTCCAGCGTAGAACTGATCGGCGTAGACGGCCAGCGTCTCCGTTCCTTCCCCGGCTTTGAGGACATCGGCCCAGCGGTTCCATTCATAGCCCGCGCCGTTCATCCTAACCTCGCCGCGACCGTCCGCGAGCAGACCATCGAACATCTCGACCTCGGCCCCGATGAGCGGCGCGATCATCCCCGCCCAGGGCGCCTCCGGGAGCTGGCCGTTCTTGTCCTTCTCGCCCGTCCGGCAGGTCAGGATGAGATGGCCGCCGGCCTCGGCGTAGCGGCGCCATTTTTCGATGAGGGCCGCGTCCACCAGCTGATAGGCCGGGGCGATGAGGAAGGGATACTTGCTGAAATCGTCTTCCTCGCCGACATAGTCCAGCGGGGCCCCCAGGGCCTTGGCCGCGGCCATCAGCTTGAACCGGTGGTCCCAGGTATCCCAGAGCCCCGTTTGCTTGTGGATGTCGAGGTCCCACATCACGTCGTAGCTCCAGAGGATGGCTGTCTTCCGGCCGGCGAGCCGGGCGGGCAGGGTCGCTTTCGGGTCGTAAAGGCCGCGGAGCTTCTTCATCTCGGCGGCGACCTGGGCGTATTCCAGCCCCCCGCGGGAGGGCGTCACTCCGTCCGGGCCGACGATACCCGCGTGATAGAGCTCGCTCCCGTAGCGCGCCTGACGGTAGCGGTAGGTGCAGGCGAAAGAGCACCCGCCGGCGAAGGCGTGCCAGAGCCACATCCGGACCGCCCCTGGTTGCGGCTGGGGATTGACCGGGGCCCAATTGATCTGGCCCGGCTGGAGCTCCATGACGCCGGTGACGCCCTTGATCGAACGGTAGAAATCCGTGGCGAACGTGAGCCGGTAGGGCGATCCCAAGCGGAAGCCGAGCTCTCCCAGGTTCTTCTCGCCGCGCACGGGGTACATCGTGAACGAAGCGAAATCGAGCCGGTCGGTCCGCCGCGGGTCGGCCGAATCGATGACGTTGATGTAGTTCGTCGTGATCCACTGCTCCGGCCGGACGTAGGCGCGAAGGATATCCCGCTGAAAATGGAGGAAATCGGCCTGGGTGTCGGCCGTGAACCGCCGGAAGTCGAGAAGGGCGTGGGGGCTCAGGGCGTCTTCCCCGAAGAGGCTCTCGTTCGGGATGAGGACCTGGCCGAACCGATCGTACTTGGTGCTCCAGAAATTCCCTCCCCAGGCTTTGTTCAAAGCATCGATGGTCCCGTATTTCCTTTCGAGCCAGGACTGGAATTTCGCCCGGGCCGCGGGGCTGTAGTCGGCCGGCGCGCTGGGCTCGTTGTCGAGCTGCCAGCCCCAGACTCGTTCGTCCCGTCCATAGCGGCGGGCGAGCTCCTCGACGATCCGCTTCGTGGCCCGGCGGAAGACGTCGCTGGCCAGGGAGCCGTTGGCCCGAGTCCCGTGTTCCAAGCGCCGGCCGTTGCCGCCGACAAGGTAGATCTCGGGGTACTTCTCTCCCATCCAGGCCGGAGGGCAGGGGGTCGGCGTACACAGGACGACCTTGAGCCCGGCCCTGGAGGCGAGGTCGATAGCCCGGTCGAGCCAAGCGAAGTCGAACTTCCCTTCGGCCGGCTCGAGGAAGGCCCAGGCGAACTCGCCGAAATGGGTGAACTCGAAGCCGAGCTCGGTCATCTTCCGGAAATCGCGCTCCCACTGGTCGGTGGGCCAGTGCTCCGGATAATAATAGACGCCGATCTTCATCAGGTCGGCTTTCGGGAAAAACCTCCGCGCCTCCTGGGCCCGGGATGACGGCGCGAAGCCGAGGCTGGCCAGCAAGAACGCCAAACCCAGAACGGTCCATCGTTTCATGATCTCCTCCAAAACGGCGCGAGCGTTATCATGAGCGGATCCCCCAAGAATCCGGGGGCCCCTACCCTTCCCCCGCCTGATCCTTCTCCAGGAACCGCCCGCCGAGCTGGCCGCAGGCCGCGAGGATGTCCTGGCCCTTGGACTGGCGCAACGTGACGTGGACCTTGCGCTCCCCGAGCCAGCGCCGGAAGCGCGCGACGTCGGCCTCCGGGGGCGTCTCGAAGGCGAGGCCGGCGACGGGACTGTAGGCGATCAGGTTGACCTTGGCCCGGAGCCGCCGGGCGACCCCGGCCAGCCCGTCGGCGTCGTTGAGCGAATCGTTGACGTTCCGGATGAGGATGTACTCCAGGGTGATCATCCGGCCGCCGGAACGGACATAATCCTCGCAGGCGGCGACGAGCTTCTCCAGCGGATATTTCAGGTTGATGGGCATGAGCCGGCTCCGCAGCCTGTCCGTGACGCCGTGAAGGGAGATCGAGAGGTTGACCTGGAGGTCGAGCTCCTTGAGCCGCTCGATGCCCGGAATAAAGCCCGCCGTCGAGATCGTCATCCGGCGGGCCGCGATCGCCAGCCCCTCCGGAGCGTTCATGATCCGGATCGCTCTGGCCAGGTTGTCGAAGTTGTCCAGGGGCTCTCCCATGCCCATGAAGACGTAGTTGGTGATCTCGGCGCCGAGCGCCTTTTCCAGGTCAAGGACCTGGCCGACGATCTCCGACGGACTCAGGTTTCGCTTGAACCCGTGGAGGCCGCTGGCGCAGAAGGCGCAGGCGAACTTGCAGCCGACCTGGGTCGAGAGGCAGACGGTCGTCCGTCTCCCCGCCGGGATGAGGACGGTTTCGACGAACCTCCCGTCCGTGAGGCGGAAGAGGAGCTTGGTCGTTCCGTCCCTGGCTTCCATCCGGGCCTCGAGGTCGAGACGGCCGATCGTGTATCGGGCCGCGAGCTTCTCGCGCAAGCTTTTGGACAGGCTGGTGAATCCGGCGAAGTCCGAGCCGCCTTTCTGGTAGAGCCAGTCGAAGATCTGGGCGGCCCGGAACGGTCTCTCCCCCATTGCTTCGAGTTCCGCCCGGAGCTCCTCAAGCGTCAGGTCGCGGATGTCCTTCATTTTTCTTATTATATCGATAATCGCAGGTGGACATAATAGAATTTCAATGAATCAGCGGACGCAGGAAAACTCTTTCTTCAAGATATGATGCGGTGACGGGTGGCACGGTGCGTCAAGAGGGGCTATGGTGATGGCTGAAGCGACGTAGGGAAAATGCGCAGGGGGTGTTCCCGGAGGAGGGCGTGTGGAGGGCCGAGCGGGCACGGACCCTCGCCCCTTGGGCGAGGGGAGCGAGGCCCGGAACCGAAGCGGATTTGGCTCGCCGGGACAAACCCGCGACCCGACGGAGGGAATCCCCCGAGCTCAACCTCAAAGGAAGCGGAAGCCGTATCCGGAGTCTTACCATGACGATGATTCGGGAACGGAGTTACTTAATATTAACCATGAGCCAGAGGAGGAAGATGATGACCCCGACAAGGAGCCAGCTTCCGAAGAAGCCGAGGACGTCGGCCCGGACCGGCTTCATGAGCTCCCAGCTCGAGCCCGGCCAGAGCTTCTTCCTCTCGATCTCGTCGTAATGCTCGACCGCGCGGCGGAGCGCCCGCTCCTCGTCCCCGGGCGTCGGCTGGACCGGGGTATGGACCTTGGCGAAGAAGCGGTCCAGGTCCGCCTTCGGGATGGGTCTGGTCAGGGGGCTCAGCAGGAAAAGCAAAAGGAACGGAAACAGGGCGTCGAACCCGAACCGGATGGCGTTGAGCTGGGCCTTTGAAAATCCCGAGAAATCAGCCCCGAACCAGCTCAAAACCCAGACCTCCGCCTGGAACCGGCCGATCCCGATCCGCGGCGAGTTCAGGTCCTTGGGCTCGGTCAGGGCCACCTTTTCAAAAAAGATGCCGGCCGGCGGGTTGACATGCGGCTTCCGGATCATCTCTCCTACCGCGGCCGCCCGGCCCGCCTCGACGTCCTCGCGCAGGGCCTTGGTCGTGATGGTCAGCACCTGGGGCCTCGTCTCGCGCAGAAACGCTGGCCGGGTCCTGGCCCACTCCATGGACTGGAAAAGGTTGGGGACGACGGCATAGACGGCAAAGCAGACGAAGATCTGGACGATGACGGCCGCTTTCGTCAGCCGGCGCCAGGTGAACCCGAGCCAGATCGCCGCGCCGAAGATCGCCGGGAGCGAGATGAAATACTTGAACATGTCGAGGAGGTTGCCGATGAAGAGCGCCACCCCGACGCCCCCGACGAGCGTCACGGCGATCGCGACGCGACCGACGTTGATGAGGTGGCGGTCCGACTTCGGCTTGACGAACGGCTGGTAGAGGTTGCGGATGAAGAGGGCCGAATAGGACACGCTCGACCCCGCCAGGGCCGACATTTTGGCGGACAGGATCCCGGCCATCATCAGCCCGATGGCCCCGGGGAAGAGGAGGTCCATGGTCATGTGGCCCCAGATGAGGTCCGGGTCGTGGAGCTTTCCCGAATAAAGGGCGATGGCCAGGAGCCCGGTCAGAGCCCAGAAGATCATGATGAAGCGCTTGAAGAACATTCCGCCGATCATGCCGGCCCGGGCAGCCGTTTCGTTCTTGGCGGAGCCGGCCGTCTGCATGCCCGTGGCGACGGCGATGATGGAGACGAGGTTCGAAAGAACCATCGCCAGGATCGTGTACCAGGCGTACTCGCTCGTCGCGGCCCAGCCGAAGAGCCGGAACATGAAGTCCGGGACCGCGGCGTGGAGGCCGGCGAATCCGCCGATGCGGGAGAGGGCGATGGGGATCAGCATGACGGAAAATGTCGTCAGGAGGAAGCCCTGGATGACGTCCGTGATCGCGGCCGCGAAAAAACCGCCCATCATCGTGTAGATCGCCACGATGACCGTGTAGATCGTGTAGATCACGACCGGGTCCGTATAGGAGATGAAGGCCTTGAGCTCTTCTTTTTTCGACCGCTCGGCCAGCTCGTCGAACCGCCTCTGCTCGTCGGCGGAAAGCCCGGCCGCTGCTCTTTGCTGGAGGGCCTGGTATTCGCGGAAGAGGTCGACGCTGAGCTTCTCCCGGGCCGTATACTTGGCGGCGGGCTTGGGCGTCAGGGCCATCATGGTCTTGGCGGCCACCATGTAGCCGACACCGTTCCCGAGAAAGGCCATGAACAGGGTGAAAACGGCGAAAGCGGCTCCCAGGAACCGGCTCTTGAACCGCTCGGAGAAGAAATCCCCGATCGTCACCAGCCGGACCCGGCGAAAAAAGCCCGTCGTGAACCAGTAGAAAGGCGTCAGGAACAGGACCAGGTACTGGATCCACATGCCGCCGATGCCCTGGCGATAGACTTCGCGGGTCACGACGACGGCCTGGTCCGCGTTGGTCGATGTCCCCAGGTTGAGGAAGAACTGGTAGAACTTGCCGAGCCGCCGGCCGGCGACGTAGAAATCCTCGGCACTCTTCGTCTTTCGGCCGGCCCGCCAGCCGAGCCAAAGCACGATCAGGACGAAGGCGACGACGATCGCGAAATCCAGCCAATGCAATCCGAAGATCGTCATGTCCGATTAAAAATTGCCGGAATATTTGACCCAGAGCTCGTCGGCGAGCTTCCAGTAGGCGGCCACGGCCTGGTCGGCCTGGTCGAGGCAGTATTTCGTCAGCAGCTCTTTGGCCTTCCTCGGGTCCTTCTTATAGAGGGCCAGCGCCTCCTCCTCGAGCTTGGCTTGGCCGGTGAAAATTTTGTCTTCGATGTCCTTCCAGACCTTCTCGACGTCCTTGGTCATCTCCTGCCAGCGGAAGAGGGCCAGCTTGCTCACGGTCCGGTAGGCCCACCAGGCGCAGTCCCGTCGATAGGCCCGGCGGCCGTCGACCATGTAGGATCCGGGCATCCGGTCGATGCCGATATAGAAAGGCGTGTGGGGCGTCGTCGCCGGGTTATCGTAGCCCAGCCAGACGACACCGCCGATGGGTGCGGGGAGCCAGTCCCTGGACTGCGTGATCTGAAGGTAGGTCGAGGCGGGCGAGCAGATCGTTCGCTCCCGCTTGATCCGGAGGAGCTCCCGGAGGTCGTTGCTCATGAAGGGGCTGGCGACGGGGCTCTTGGCGGTCTCCCCTCTCCGGTTGACGGCAACGAGGGTCCGCGTCATGTCGTACTCCGTCCTGTCGTACGCGTCGCGGAAGATCGCGACGAGGTCCCGCACCGTGACCTTTTTCTCGGGCCTGACGGAGAAGGGATAGTTCTCGGATTCGGGATTGAGCTTGAGGCCGGGGGCAAGCAGGCTCAGGACGCGCCATTCCCGGCGCCGGCAGTAGAGGCTCGTCCGGGATTCCGGGTTATAGGCGTAGGAGAATTCGAACGGTTTTCCGCTGGCCCTGGACCAGAAGCCCATGTCTTCCGCCAGAGACATGACGTTCGCCGAGGCCATGAAAAAATCCTCGTTGGCAAGATCGATCTTCAGAATGCGGCCGGCGTTGGCTGAGACGCCGATCTCAGCGTCCGGGACCCTCTGGGCGGCCCAGACCGCGCCCTTCTTCCCCTTTCCGGGGCCGTAGATCTCGAACTGCCAGACCTCTTTCGGGTCGGCGAAGGTGAGGCACTCGCCCCAATCGTTGTAGCCATGGAGCGCGGTGAGCTCATCGGCAACGCGGATGGCTTCCCGGGCCGTCTTGGCCCGCTCCAGGCAGAGCCGGAAGAGCTCGGGGGCGTCGATCATCCCCGCCTGGCTGACGAGCTCGCGCCGGCCGCCGACCGTCGTCTCGCCGATCGCCAGCTGGTGCTCGTTCATGATGGGATAGGCGGCGTTGAGATAGGCGTAGGTTTCCGGAACCTGGGGGATCTCGCCCGCTTCCAGGCGGTCGGGGTCGTCGGGGCCCTTGACCAGATTGGGCTCGAGATAGAGCTTGGCCGTGTCGCCCGGCTTGTGCTTCCGGTTGGGGACGATCGACATCCAGGTCCGGTCGGACCCGGAGTCGCAGGAATGGGACGTCATGGTCGAGCCGTCGGCCGAGGCCAGGCGGCCGACCAGGATGCTCGTGCACGAATCGAATTCCGGGGGCGTTGTGGCCGCCGTCCGTTTCGCGGCCGTCCCGGGAAAGAAGGCCAGCGACAAAGCGGCCAAGCCGACGGCCAGAAGGGACAGGGATCGGGTTTTCTTCATCGGAGCGCTCCTCGTTCGTTTTATCGCGGCGCGACCTCATCCGTTTATAACACGCCGCTTCGGCGCCGGTCAAATAAGCGCCTCCGGGACGGCTGAAACGGATAGAGATAGATGGCGCAGGGTCGTTACCCGGAGGAAGCCTTATTTGACCCCTAGCCTATTCTTTGCTATAAATGGCGTCCGACGCGAGATCGCAGGGACCCGGCTGGCAAGCCCTTCAGGAGATACAACCCTTGACATCCTTCTTCCATTCGCTCAGCGGCTTCCACTCGCTCGGGGAAGTCCTGGCCATCGCCTCGGGAGTCGTCTGGGCCGTGGCCGTCATCCTCTACAAGATCAGCGGCCGGACCGTCCACCCCCTCGGTCTCAACCTCTTCAAGAACATCGTGGCCATCGGCTTCACGGTCCCCACCATGCTCATCCTCGGAGAGTCCTTGTTCCCAGCCGTCCCGCCGAAATCCGTCGGCCTTCTCCTCCTGAGCGGCTTCCTGGGGATCGCCGTTTCCGACACCCTCTTTTTTTACAGCCTCAACCGGCTCGGGGCCAGCCTCGTGGCCATCGTCGACTGCTTCTACAGCCCCTTCGTCATCGGCTTGTCCTTCCTCCTCCTGGGGGAGCGCATGGCGGCCTGGCAGCTCGTCGGCGTCGCCCTCATCATCTCGGCCGTCCTGGCCGCCTCCCGCTCCAATTCCGGCGAGCCGGTCCCGCGGAAAGACCTCATCCTCGGCCTGATCTTCGGGGTGCTGGCCATGTTTTTCGTGGCCGTCGGGATCGTCATCGTCAAGCCCGTCCTGGTGACGGAATCGTTGGTCTGGGCGACCCTGGTCAGGCTCGTCGGGGGCACGGTCCCGCTCGGGCTCGTCATCCCGCTCGTTCCCGGACGACGGGCTATTCTCAAGCCCCTCCTCGACCGGGCCAATTGGAAGTCCATGATCCCGGCCGCGTTCTTCGGTTCCTACCTGTCCCTCATTTTCTGGATGGGAGGCATGAAATACGCCAAGGTCTCGGTGGCCGCGGCCCTCAACCAGCTGAACACGATCTTTATCGTCGTCCTCGCCGCCCTGTTCCTGAAGGAGCGGCTGACCTTGTGGAAGGTCGCGGCCGTCGTCCTGGCGTTCGTCGGGGCCTACTTCGCCGCGACGCCCTTCTGATCGGGCGGGATTACTGGGCCGCCAGCTTCAGGTCGATCCAGAAGGAATGGAGTCTGGTCCGCGGATCCCGTTGATATTTGAAGCTGCTCTCGATCCCGGTATCTTCTTCCCGTGCCGTTTCGTCCCGGGGCGTGCCGACGGATCCCGTCACGCCTGCCCCTTGTCGCGACGTGCCGCCCTGGGAGGACATCCCGGCCATCATCTCCTTCATGACCTGCGAGGTCATGCCTCCCCATTCGAAGCCCATCTTGACCATCTGGCCGGGCTCGGAGCCGAGGCCGCCGGGCTGGTTGACGCGGCTGAGGGGGATCCGGAGCTCCCAACAAAGGACGCGTTGGTTCCTGGCGGACCGGTAGGCCGGAGGATCGGTCTTGACGGTCGGGTCGGCCGGGGCGGCCGCCTTCTTCGCGTTGATCACGTCGGCCTCGAACATGTGAAAAACGCCCTGCTTCCGGAGCTCGGCCTTCCTCTCATCGGTCAGGACCTCGCCCGTTTTCTCGAGAGAAGAGATCAGGGCCTCGGCCGTGACCTCTTTCTTCGTGAAATGGACGCCGAAGTCCTTGCTTTTCTTGCCCTCGGCGTTGAGGAAGACCTTCATCCCGGTGTACTCGATCGTGGACGCCGCGGCGGGGTCCTTGAACAGGAAAAGGACGTAGAGGTTCTTCCCGTCGTTCTTCACCGCGTACTGGGCCTTGGACGCCGGATCGGTCAGGAACGTCGCGTCCTGCCAATCCTGGTCCAGGCCGTCGATCTTGACCGGCCCGGCCGCCCACTGGCTCGCGACGACCGTGTCCTTGGCCAGGCCAGCGGCGCCCAGGGCGGCGACCGCGGCCGCGATCAGGGGGTAAACGATCCATTTCCTTGTCACGCGACCTCCTCGGGCCCTGACGGCCCTTCTTTGAAAACGTGCACTCTTCAGCGTCCACATATTTAGACGTTCAGCCGCCAATATTATTCCATGTTTCAAAAACGGCCGCCACGTTCTCCGGCCTGGCGCCGATCCCGAACTCGCACTGGGCGATGACGCCCCCGCCCCGGAAAAGGGCCTCCTTGGCGGTCCGCACGGCCGCGGCGACGGCCGCGGGCGTGCCGTAGGGCAGAAGATGCTGGCGGTCGATTTCCCCCCAGAACGTGATCCGGCCTGCGAATCGGCGGCCCAGCTCCCCGACGTCCATGCAGAAGATCTGGGAGTTGACGGCGTCCACCCCGATCTCGATGAGGTCCGGGAAAATGTCGGCAATGTAGCCGTCGCTGTGCATGAAGGCGTACTTGCCGTTCCGGTGGGCGATGTCCGCGTAATCCCGGTAGAGCGGCTTGAAGACCTCGCGCCAGAGACCGGGCGAAACAAGGAGGGACTTCTGGCTTCCCCAATCGTCGGCGAAGAAAAGGGCGTCCACCTCGGTCGAGGCCCAGAGCTCGAGCTCCTCCTTGAAGAAGGCGTGGATGCGCCGGATGAGGACGAAGAGCTCGTCCGGCCGCTCGGCCAGGTCGACGTAGAGGTTTTCGGGGCGGCGGATGAACTGGAGGAGCTCGAAGGGCCGGACGAGGGGATGGGAGTAGACGAAGGCGTCGCTTGTCCGGCAGAAATCGTCGACCTTCGCAGCGTCAACGCTCATCCGCTCCGCGGGGGGCCGGACGATGTCCAGGTCTTTCCAGTCCTTGAGAAGCGGCTCCTTGACCTCCCCGATGACTCCCTCCTGCCGGCTCTCAAACCGGCAGCCCCATTCGTCAACGTAAAGCCCGGGAGAATACTCGTCCCCGGAGATCTTCAGCGGCTTTTTCAGGAAAGGGGGGCACCTGAGGATGTCGTCCGGGTACTTTTTCTGAATGGCTGCGAGCTGACCCGGGTAATTCCGTTCCGCCCACGGCAGAATCCAGAGCTGGCGCGGGATCCGGGGCGGGGACTGGAGTTCTAGGGCGCTGACGACGAGCTCTCGCGAAGTGAGGCTCATGAGAAAACCCTCAAAAGACCCGGGAAGGCCGAACCTCGAGCTCTCAGACTCCGAGGAGCTTCCCGACCGCCTCGACGGCGCTGGCGGCGTCGGGCGCGAAGCCCTGGGCCCGGATCTGGGTAGCATATTCCCTCGTCACCGGGGCGCCGCCGATAATGACCGGGATCTTGAGGCTCGAGGCCTCGACCGCCTCGACGATTTTCTTCATCTGGACCATGGTCGTCGTGAGAAGAGCGGAACAGGCGACGATGCTGGCCCCGCTCGACCGGGCGGCCTCGACGAACTTTTCCGGAGAGACGTCGATGCCCATGTCCACGATCTTGTAGCCGTTGCCGCGGAGCATCATGGCCACGAGGTTCTTGCCGATGTCGTGGAGGTCGCCCTTGACCGTGCCGATGACGACCACGCCCTTGGGCTGGACCTTGTCCTTGATCAGGAAAGGCTCGAGCTTGGCCAGCCCCGCGTTCATGGCCCGGGCGGCGACGAGGACCTCGGGGATGAACACCTCGTTATTCTTGAACAATTCGCCCAGGCGCTCCATGCCCGGGATGAGGCCTTCGTTCAGGATCTTGGCCGCGGCGAGCCCGGCGCCGAGCGCCCGGTCGACCAGCGACTCGACCTCGGCCTTTTTGCCCGCGATCAGGGCTTCCTGCATCTCTTTGAACATCTCGTCTCTCCTTGGACGCTCCGGAGTTTTTTCTATCTCACAACAAATGCCCGCCGTTGTCAAGAATCCGAAGGCGGGATATAGCCAACGGCGGCGGGATTCTGATATGATGAAGATGCGGACAAGGGAGGCCCGATGAAACCCTTCAAGGTCGGGATCGATAGCTACAGCCTCAAGCCCCTCGACCTCTCCGCGTTCGAGCTCCTCGAGTGGGTCATCATCAACGAAGCCGACGGTGTCCAGTTCTCCGAGACGGACTTTCTTCCCTCGGCGGCGCCGGACAAGGCCCTGCTCGAGGACCTCCGGAGCTACGCCGCGGAAAACGGGCTCTACATCGAGTGGGGCGGAGGCGAGCACATTCCCCTGGACCTGGCCACGGGGAAAAAGAAGGACATCCTGGCCGTCAATAAGAAGGCCGCGGCAGAGGCCTGCCTACTCGGCGTGGACACCGTCCGGTCCTGTTCGGGCGGCCTGATGCGCTGGAAAAAGGACTCCCCGACGACCGAAGAGCTCCTCCGGCTCATGGCCGCATCCCTCCGGGAGGAGAAGCCGATGCTCCGCGAATCCGGCGTCATCCTGGCCATCGAGACGCATTTCGAGTTCACGTCGTTCGAGCTCCTGAGGCTCTTCGACATGTGCGGGGCCGCCCCCGGCGAATACCTCGGCGTCTGCCTCGACACCATGAACCTCCTGACCATGCTCGAGGACCCGGTCGCCGCAACGGAGCGGCTCCTCCCCTGGGTCGTGACGACCCACGTCAAGGACGGCGGGCTGCTGCTCACCGAGGACGGGCTCGTCTCTTTCACCGCCGAGGCCGGGACCGGGGTCGTGGACCTGGCCGGCATCTTCGAAAAGCTCTCCGCAAGACCGAGGAAGCTCAACCTGTCGATCGAAGACCACGGCGGCGACACTCTCATCCCCGTCTTCGACCCGGACTTCCTGGCGCGATTCCCCGACCTCACGGCCACCGAGCTGGCGAAGCTCCTCGGCCTCGCCGCCGCGAGCCGGGCCCTGAAAGAGAAAGGGAAGATCGCCGTCCTGGACCGCGACCGCTGGCCCGAGAGATGCGAGCGCCGGGTGAAGAGCGACCTGAGGGCCGTCCGCAAGATCGTCGAAGAAAGGAAGGTCTGATCTCCCATGGCCGCCCACGAAAAATTCTCCTTCCGCAGCCCGGATGAGCTGAGGGCGAAGATCGAGGCTCTCGACCTGGCGATTCCGTTCTCGGACGATATCTCCGTCCTCCTCGAGCCGGCCACGGTCGCCGGACGGCGCATCACCAACCGTCTGGCCGTCCTGCCGATGGAGGGGGCGGACGCGGTCCCGGCCGGAGGTCCGTCCGAGTGGACATGCCGCCGGTACGAAAGATATGCGGCCGGCGGGAGCGGGATTATCTGGTTCGAGGCGACGGCCGTCCGCAGGGACGGGCGGTCCAATCCCCGCCAGCTCATGCTGACCGACGGGACGGAGGACGCCTTCAAGAAGCTCGTGGCCGGGACCAGGGATGCGGCGGCCAGGGCCTTCGGCCCGGACCATCAGCCGCTCCTCGTCCTCCAGATCACCCATTCCGGCCGCTTCGCCAAACCCGAAGGGAAACCCGAGCCGCTCATCGTCCACAGGAGCCCTTTCCTCGACCCCCTGCACGGGCTCCCGGCCGACCATCCCCTTCTCACCGACGAGTCCCTCAGCGAGATCCAGGATGATTTCGTCAACGCCGCCGACCTCGCCGCCTCGGCCGGATTCGACGGCGTGGACATCAAGGCCTGCCACGGTTACCTCGTCTCCGAGCTCCTGGCTTCGTTCACCCGGACCGGGAGCCGCTACGGCGGCCCCTTCGAAAACAGGGTCCGCTTTCTTCTCGAAACCGTCCGACGCATCCGCCAGGAAGTGCCCCGCCTTCTCGTGACGAGCCGGCTGAGCGCCGCCGATATGGTCCCCTTCCCCTACGGGTTCGGCATGGACCCGAACAAGCGCAAAACGCCCAGCCTCAAGGAAGCCAGGGAGCTCGTTTCCCTGCTCGCCAAGGAAGGGGTCAGGTTCCTGGCCCTGTCCATGGGAGTTCCCGCCTGGAAAGCTCATTTCGGCCGGCCTTTCGACAAGCCCGTGCCCGGCGGGAGCGTCCCCGACGAGCATCCGCTCGAGGGGGTTGCCAGGCACCTCCGTTTCGCCTCGGACCTCCAGCGGAGCTTTCCGGGAACGGCCGTCGTCGGGTCCGGCTACTCCTGGCTGCGGCAATTCTTCCCAAATGTCGGCGCGGCCATGGTCCGCTCGGGAAGGACCGCCGTCATCGGCCAGGGCCGGGGGGCCCTCGCCTGTCCCGATTTTCCGAAGGACCTCATGGTCAAGGGCCGCCTCAGCCCGAGAAAAGTGTGCACGGCCTGTTCGCTTTGCTCGCACCTTCTGCGGCAGCAGAAGCGGGTCGGCTGTGTCGTGCGGGACCCGGAGTACCGGAGCGCTCGATGAAGGTGACCCGGACGCGGATCGGCGGGACATCGTTCCCCGTCTGCTCCCTGAACACCATCGTTATCGGCAGCGGGGCCGCGGGGCTCAACGCCGCCGTCCGCCTTCACGGTGAAGGCCAGCGCGACATCGCCATCGTCACGGACCGTTTCGGAGGCGGGACGTCCCGTAACTCCGGTTCGGACAAGCAGACCTATTACAAGCTTTCGCTCGCCGGCGACCAACCCGACTCGCCGTCGGAGATGGCCCGGGACCTCGCGGCCGGCGGTTCGATGCACGGGGACATCGCCCTTTGCGAAGCCCTCAATTCCGCCGAAGCCTTTTTCCACCTGGCCGCCCTCGGCGTTCCCTTCCCCCAGGACAGATACGGGGCCTATGTCGGCTACAAGACCGACAACGACCCCCGGCAACGGGCCACTTCGGCCGGCCCCCTCACGTCCCGCCTGATGTTCGAAGCCCTGGCCCGGGAAGTCCGGCGAAGGGAGATCCCGGTCCTCGACGGCCATGAAGTCGTCTCCCTGCTCACTGCAGGCCGGGGCGGGCGGACAAAGGTCATCGGGGCGGTCGCCCTGGACAAGAAGAGCGCGAAGTCGAAGAGTTTCGGTTTCGTCCTCTTCAACGCCGTCAACATCGTCCTGGCCACGGGCGGACCCGGCGGAATGTACAAGACCTCCGTCTATCCCGAAGGCCAGACCGGCTCCCACGGACTGGCCTTCAAGGCCGGGGCCGTCGCCCATAACCTCACGGAATCCCAGTTCGGGATCGCCTCGATTAAATTCCGCTGGAACCTGTCCGGGACCTACCAGCAGGCGATCCCCAGGTATTTCTCGACGGATGCGGGCGGGGGCGACGAGCGGGAATTCCTGAACGATCATTTCCCCGACATGGGGGCGCTCGCGACGGCCGTTTTTCTCAAAGGATACGAGTGGCCGTTCGACCCGGGGAAGACCCTGGACTACGGGTCATCGCTCGTCGACCTCCTCGTTTACGAGGAAACGGTCATCAAGGGGCGGCGCGTCTTCATGGACTTCCGCCGCAATCCCGGCGGGGCCGGAAAGCGCGCCGAGTTCGATCCCGGCCGCCTCGGCCCCGAAGCGCGCGCCTATCTCGAAAGATCGGGCGCCCTCCTGCCGACTCCCATCGCCCGGCTTCGCAGGATGAACCGGCCAGCCGTCGAGCTTTTCAAGGCCCACGGCATCGACCTCGGCCGGGAGCCTCTCGAGATCGCCGTCTGCGCCCAGCACAACAACGGCGGTTTCAAGGGAACGATCTGGTGGGAATCCAACGTCCGGCACCTCTTCCCGGTAGGCGAAGTGAACGGGACCCACGGCGCCCGCCGCCCGGGCGGATCGGCCCTGAACTCGGGTCAGGTCGGGAGCACAAGGGCGGCCCGCTTCATAGCAAAAAGGTACGCGGGCGGGCCTCCTTCGGTACAGGAATTCGCCAAGCTGTCGGGACCCCGGATCTCGGGAATAATGGAATTCGCCCGCGGATCGATCGAAAAACCGGCCGGCGACCGGAGCCTCATCGCGAAGGCCGTCGCCGAGATCAGGGAACGGATGTCGGCCTGCGGGGCGCACGTCAGAAGCCTGGCGGACGTGACCAGAGAAGCGCCGCGGGCCTGGGACCTCGTCAGGCGCCTCCGCCGGGATCTGAGGGTCGCGTCTCCGAACTCGCTTCCCGAGGCCTTCAAAGCGCTGGACATGGCCCTGACCCACGCGGTCTATCTCGAAGCCATCCGGGAATACCTCGAACGCGGCGGAAAAAGCCGGGGCTCTTACATCGTCCCGGACGGCGGCGGGCGCGTCCCCTGCCCCGGGCTGGACGGCCGCTGGGCCTTCACGCTCGCGTCGGCGGACGATTTCACGAGCCGGAAGATCCTGGAGGTCAGCCTGGACCGGAAGGGGAAAGTCGAAAAGAGCTGGGTCGATGTCCGGCCTGTCCCGTCCGGGGACAGCTGGTTCGAAAACGTCTGGAACGATTTTCTCAAGGACAGGACCGTCCGGGAGGAGGATTGACCGTGGCCAAAAGGAGCTCCGCCAAAAGGCCCGTCGCCCTGGTCACAGGGGCCGGGCAGGGAATCGGAAGGGGCATCGTCATCGAGCTGGCCCGAACAGGCTTCGATATCGCCGGCCTCGACATCGGCTTCGACCCCAAAAACAAAAGGAAGGGGCTGTTCGAGGTCAAGGCCGGGGTCGAGCGGCTGGGCAGGCGGTTCCTTCCCGTTCGCTGCGACATCGCCTCGCTCCCGGACCATGACCGCGCTATCGAAGCCGTGCTCGCGAGGTTCAGCCGGGTCGACGTCCTCGTCAACAACGCCGGCGTCGCGCCGGAAAAGCGGCTCGATATCCTCGAAACGAAGCCCGGAAGCTTTGACCGGGTGATGGGCGTCAACGCCCGGGGGGCCTTTTTCCTGACCCAGAACGTGGCGAGGCGGATGGTCGCCCGGACGAGCAGCGAGGACGCGGTCCAGCCGTCGATCATCTTCATCACTTCCATCAGCGCGGCCGTGTCCTCCCCTTCCCGGGCCGAATACTGCCTCTCCAAGGCGGCCCTGAGCATGGCCGCGACGCTCTTCGCCCACGCCCTCGCCTCCCACGGGATCGCCGTCTACGAGATCCGGCCGGGGATCATCGCCACGGACATGACCGCGCCGGCCAAGGCCAAGTATGACCGGCTGATCGCCGGCGGGGTCGTCCCCCAGGGTCGCTGGGGCCTGCCCGAGGACGTGGGCCGGGCCGTCGCCGCCCTGGCCAGCGGCGCGTTCGGCTTCTCGACCGGAGCAGTCATCGAGGTCAGCGGCGGGATGAACCTCCGCAGGCTGTAGAGCACCGCACGAATTTACATCCCGGCGCGTTTCTGTTATTCTGGGCGGAGACGGAGGGAACAATGGCCAGAACAAGAGGGACACAAAGCCGCATCTTCTGGGGTCTCGTCTTCATCATCATCGGCGTCCTGGTCCTCCTCGACCAGATGGGCCGGGTCGATATCGGGTACATCATCAGCCGTTACTGGCCGGCGATCTTCATCCTCATCGGGGTCTCGATCCTCATCGCCAACGACTTCAAGAACACTGGCGCCGGGCTCTTTTTCATCCTCTTCGGGGCCTTCTTCCTGCTGATGGAGATGCGGATCTTCGACCGCACGGTCTGGCACTATTTCTGGCCGCTCGTGATCATCGCGGTCGGGATATGGATCCTCATCAAACCGGCCCGGGCGGTGGATAAAAAAAAAATCCCTGAGCTGACCGCCGACGAGCTCCGGATCTCCCAGGTCTTCTCCGGCACGTCGCGCCGCGTCGAATCGCCGAGCTTCAAGGGAGGTTCGGCCGAGGTCGTCTTCGGATCGGCTGAAATTGACCTCTCCGGGGCCGGGCTCGAGGGCGGGAAAGCCACGCTGTCCCTATCTGTTGTCTTCGGCAGCATCGAGCTCAGGGTGCGCCCGGAATGGCAGGTCGTGGTCGAAGGGAATCCGGTCCTCGGCTCGATCGATCAGAAACGGAATCAGCCTGCGGACGCCGACAAAAAGGGCGTCCTTCTCATCGCCGCCTCCGTCGTCATCGGCTCCATCCATATCAAGGACTGACCCCGGCCACGGAAGGGACCGATGAAGAAGTCCTTATTCTGGGTTTTGGCCGTTCTGATCACCCTGACGTCGGCCGTCTATCAAAGGACGACGGGCCCGACTCACCCGCTGCGGGGAAAGACCGCCGTCGACGGCTCGCTCATCCGTTATCGGCTTCCCCGGAGCGGTGAGACGACAGGGAATCTCAAGGTCGCCCTTCCGCTCCCGGCTCCGGCCGAGGGTTATCTCGAATACAAGCGATACAAGACCGACGAGCCCTGGGTCCGGGAGCCGCTCGTCCGCCGGGACGCGGAGCTTGTCGGGTTCCTGCCCAAACAGCCGGCGGCCGGGAAGCTTCTCTACCGGGTCCACCTCATATCTGGCGGAAAGGATATCCTGCTCAGCGGGGAAGCGCCCGTCGTCGTCCGGTTCAAGGGCCCGGTGCCGATAGAACTCCTCATCATCCATATCATCGTCATGTTCGCGGGAATGCTGGCGGCCACGGCGGCGGGTTTGGCGGCCCTGGACAAGAACAGGAACCCCCGGCGCTTCGTCCTCTACGCGGCGGCCCTGATCTTCGTCGGCGGCTTCATCCTGGGGCCCCTGGTCCAGAAATGCGCGTTCGGTGTTTTCTGGAGCGGCGTCCCCTTCGGGATGGACCTGACGGACAACAAGACCCTGATCACGTTCCTCATTTGGGTCGTGGCCCTGATCGCGGGCAGGAAGGGGAAGCCCGCCCGGGCGACTGTCCTTTTCGCCTCGATCGTGACTCTTTTCGTCTACCTCGTCCCCCACAGCCTGTTGGGGTCGGAGCTCAAGTATACTAAAATGAATTGGGGAGGGGTAAAATGAAGAAAACCGCTTTCGTTCTTTGCGTTGTCCTGGCGTTCTCAGGCCTGGCGGCCGCTCTGTCCCAAGCCCAGGGACAATCCGCCAAGGACGTCCCTGCCAATGTCCTGCAGACCATCAAGAAGCATTGCGCCGGGTGCCACTCGGGCAAGAGCCCTTCCAAGGGGCTGAATCTCGAACCCGGGAAAATCCAGGCGGTAATCGACGCCCCGAGCAAGGAACTGCCGGCCTTGAAGATCATCGACACGGCCGATCCCGAGGCGAGCTACCTCCTGAAAAAAGTCCAGGGGGCGAGCGACATCAAGGGAGGCCGGATGCCGCGCTTCGGAAAAAAGCTGCCCGCCGCGGACATCGAGATCCTCAAGGCCTGGCTTCAGGGAGTCAAGAGGAGCTAGGGTCGGGATTCTTCATTTCAGCCTAAACTGGACGGACACCGTGAACAGGATTTTCTTCGGTTTCCCGTCGATGACGAGCGGTTCGTATTTCCACTGTTTCACGGCATCGATGGCCGCCTGATCGAGGACGGGAATCGACCTCAGGACCCTGGCGTCCTCGACGTTGCCCTTCTCATCGGTCCGCACCTCCAAGATGACCATGCCCTCGACCTGGGCCTGCCGGGCTTTTTCAGGATAGACCGGGTCGACAGACTTGATGAGCGCCGGCGGCCTGATGGTATCCATGGCCCTCACCGCGCCTTTTGCGAATTCCTGCTGCTCCTTGCCGGGCACGCCGCCCAGAACGCCACCGACGACACCGCCTACGACGCCGCTGGAACCCGCTTTATTCTTACTGTCCAGCTGGAAACGCACGGTCACGGTGAAAACGACCTGCTGTGCGACGTTGTTGATAATCATCGGCTCGTAAGCCCACTGTTTCACGGCGTCGACGGCCGCCTGGTTGAGCATGGGGATCGACCTCAGGACCATGACGTCCTGGACGTGACCGGTGGCGTCGGTTTTGGCGGCCAGGATGACGACACCCTCGATGCCTGCCTTCTTGGCTTCTTCGGGATAAACCGGGTCGACGGCCTTAATGAGCAGGGGCGGCTTGACGGAGCCTTCGGCCTTGACGGCGCCCTCGGCGAACTTATCGAGCGCCTTCTCCTTGTCCCCCGGCTTCATCATGAACCGGACGGTCACGGTGAAGAGGATTTTCTGCGGCTTCCCGTTAATGACGAGCGGTTCGTATTTCCACTGCTTGACGGCGTCGATGGCGGCCTGGTCGAGGAGGGGGATTGACCTCAGGATCCTTGCGGCTTCGACGTTGCCCTTCTCATCGGCCCGGATCTCGAGGATAACGACTCCCTCGATCTGGGCCTGCCGGGCAATCTCGGGGTAGACGGGGTCGACAGCCTTGATGAGCAGGGGCGGCTTGATGGCACCCGTGGCCCTCAGCGCGTCTTTTTCAAACTCCTCACGCTCCCGGATCGTCTTCGCCTTTGCCTCCGGAGAAACCCCGGTCACCCCGCCTTCGACCCCGCCGAGGACTTGGCCCACGACACCTCCGAGAACTCCGCCTTCCACTCCTCCCTCGACGCCTCCCGTGGCCCCACCCGTGATGCCGCGGACCTTGCCGTCCCTATCCTTGGCGAGCATGAACTGAACGGACGTCGTCAGGACGACCGGCCTCGGCTGGCCGTCGACGATCATCGGCTCGTAAACCCACTGCCTGACGGCGTCGACAGCGGCCTGGTCCAGAAGCGGAATGGACCTGAGGACGGCGACTCTTGCCACACGGCCGTTGGCATCGATGGTCGCCTCAACGACGACCACCCCTGACACCATGGCTTGTTTGGCTATTTCAGGATAGACAGGGTCCACCTGCTTGACGAGCTTCGGGGGGGTGATACCGGAGACGACTTGGCCAATCGCCACTCCGCTCCGCTTGACGACGGCTTCGTCCGCGTACATCTTCGTCTGCCGGAGGGAGATGAAATAAGGTTTCCCCTGACTGTCCTCGAATCCGAAGACCGTGACATTTTTCAGGCTGGAGACTGTGAATTCGGTATCCAGGAGGCTGACTTCTTTCTTCGCGACGATGGGGACTGTCTTCTCGATCTTATCTGCGATAGTCTGCGTCATGATCTCAAAGACCTCGACGCCGAAGGACTGCGTGGCGACGGACCCCGGTTTTGCGTTGAGGTCCCCGCCCCTCACCCGGATGAGGTATTCTTTTCCGTCGAGCCGGAAGACATAGTCGACTTTTTCCGGCTTCCCGATTCTCCAGTCCAGCTGGCCCTCGGTCAGGAGCCGGGCGTCCTTGAGGTTGAAGATCCGCTTGACCTGGCCCTGTTCTTCCGCCAGGTTCTCCTCGGACAGGAAATTCGCCGAGAACGTGTACCTGAGAAAGGAGGACGTCACAACGGCGGGGGCCGCCGGGGCGCCTTCCCTCACTCCCTCGAGAACCCGGAGCTTCATCTCCCATTGGATAACTTTATATTGGGTCCCTTCCGCATACTTGGGCTCTTGGCCACGTCCGGACAAGGCCAAGAGGCCCAGGACCGCGAACGTCAATGCCGCGGCTTTCACGAAGCTTTTGCCAAACATGACCTGACCTCCTCTATAGATTGTCTAACCTCTATTCTCTAAGGATTCTTCCCGGCCCAAACGATGATCATGTCCAACCCCTTGGGCTGATAGATATAGGCCTGCGCGGGCGCGCCGCCCACGTTGATATAGCTGATCTCGAAGCGGTCCGCGGGCCTGGCGGAATCGGCCCGCACGGATTCCGTCTGAACACCCCGGAGGAGCCAGAAGCTCGCGGCCGCGGCCAGGAGAAGAGTCGCTGCGCCCGCGGCCCACTCGCAGCGAAGCCTGGCCCGCTTTTTCTCCGGGACGGCAGTATCCGGGCCGGTCCGGGGTTCGATCCGACTCCACAGCTCTTCCACGGTCCTCACATCGCCGGACTTGACGAAAAGGGCTTCGGCCTCCGTCCGGCTGACGAGCCGGGCCTGACACCGCCCGCACCTCTCCACATGCGTCCGGATAAGGAAATTCCGAAAAAGGCGGGACGGGACCGCGCCGTAAAGGACGTCAACAATTTTGCAGGATACCATGCTCGTTCTCCAGAAGCGTCTTGATTTTCCGGCGGGCGTTGAAGAGGGTGACCCGGGCCGTGCTCGTCGTGCAGCCCAGGACTTCGGAGATGTCCAGGGCCGTATAGCCTTCGTTAGCCCATAGGCAGAGGGCCGTCCGCTCTTTCGCCGAAAGCGGTTTGAGGAAGCGTGACGGGAGCGGCGCGGGGTCGCCATGATCCGGGCCGGGATTATTCGCGACCACCGCCGGTTCATGCTTCGCCCGGTCCGCGAACTCCGAAAAGCGGCGCTTTTTCTTGATCATGTCCAGCGATCTCCTGTAAACGACGGTCAGAAGCCAGGTCTTGAAGTTTCTTCCGGGATCGTAGCGCCCGAGGTTCTTGAAAACCTGGATGAAGGTCTCCTGGAAGACATCTTCGGCATCCTCCCTGTTCCCCAGGACATTGAGCGCCACGGCCAGCACCAGGGGCCCGTAGGCTTCGACCATCTCCTGATAGGATCCGGCCGCTCCCTTCAAGCAGCCCGCGATGATCTCTCTCTCATCCATGGAGCGGCCAGGCCCCTTTCCCATTAGAGAATACGCCGGATGAAGGCCATCCGTTTAAGGTCGCGGACTCGGAGGGAGTCCACTATTTCCTGATGGACCGGAGAAGCTCCTCGGTCTTGTCTTTCAGGGCGGGGTGGGCGGCGGATTTCGCGGCCGGGGGAATGGCCTTGTCCTTAAGCCCGGCGTTGATGTAGGCGGCCGCCGCGTCGTAATAGGCCGTGGCGCCCGTCAGCCTGACGCGCTCGAGCTGGAGCTCACGCTTCCTGAGGAGCCGGGCCTTCCTCTCCCCGGACAGGGCCGACCCTTTGATCTCCTCGACCTTGGCCTGGAGTGTGGTTTCGGCCGACTCAAAGGCCCGGCCCGCTTTCTCGTAATAGGAGCCGGACTCTTCCCAGAGGTTTTTCCGGCCCGCGACCGTGCCCAGCCCGAAGAGGGATTCCGAGTTGGCCGGGTTATATTTCAGCGACTCGAGGAAATCCTTCTCTGCCCGGTCGAGCTCGCCCATCTCCAGGGAGATCGTCCCGGACAGGCCGAAAACCTCGGAATTGGTCGGCAGCCTCCCCTTCGCCTCATCGACATGGCGGAGGGCCTCGGCATCCCGCTTGAGCTCGTGAAGATTCCAGGCGAGCCAGTAATGGGCCTCACCGAGGAGCCAGTAGCCGAGCTCGAGCATCCGGTCGAGGGGCGGGATGGCGTCCTCGTATCTCCCGAGATAGCTCAGGCAGATGGCTTTTCCAAGAAGGGCGTCCCGGTATTCGGGCGAAACCTGGAGGGACAGGTCGTAAAACTCGAGGCTCTTGTCGAACTCCTCGGTCGCGAAATAGATGCCGGCGAGCAGGATCCGCGTCTGCGGCGATTCGGGGATGGCCTCGTAGGCCTTCAGGAGATGGGCCTCGGCGTCGAGGAGCCTCCCGCTCTTGAGCGCGGTCTCGCCCAGATGATAGTGGGCCTCGGCGAACTCCGGCTCTTTGGCGAGGATCTCCTCGAGGAGGTCCGGCCTCCCCTCGCCGCAGATGGCGATTTCGTATTTCATGAGGAGGGAATCGGGATAGATCTTCATAAGCTCGGCAGGATTCCGCCATTTTTCCGAGTACCGGCCAAAGGAGCAGGACCAGGCGGCGAGGACGCAGGCCGAGAGCTTGTCCGTTGCTGCGCTCTTCCGGACCGACTCTTCCGCGGCCTTGAGGGCGTCCTGGCCTGCTTTTCCCCAGCTCCTCGTATCGATGTCCCGCATGACGCCCCGGGTCCGGGGCGGGATGGCCGAAATGAGAGTGACCCACGGCCCAAGCCCCGCCAGCATGGGATTCTCCTGGAGAAGCCTTTCAGCGGCGGCGATGGTCGCCGGGTTATCGAGGCCGATCTCCTTTTCCCGGAGCGCCAGGAGCAGGCTGGCCTCGAGGTATGGGGTCGCGATCTTGGGGCGCATGGCCCTGTTCCCGTAAAGCTCGCCGTAGATGAGGACGGCCCTCTTGAAGGCCAGGTAATGGCCCTTGTCGACGAAAGAGGCGGCCTGCCGCGTTTTCAGGCCCGGGTCGGTGACCTCCACGGTCACGACCTTGCGGGACGGTGCGCAGGCGGCCAGGGTCAGGATCAAGCTCAGGATCGATAGGAAGCCGGTCATCTTCTTCATCGTGTCCACCACCGCGAAGCAAATCGGATCTCACTAGTAACTATAACAAGAAACGGGCCCGCGATTCAAAGCGGGGGGCTTTGACTTTCCCCTTTTTCTTTGATAAATTCGGCCTCTGGCGGAGATGGGAAAAAACAAGATGTCCGATCAGCTTCCCCATCGCAAGATGGTCGAAGAGGCTCTTCGGGTTAGTGAAAAGCGCTACCGCGCCCTCGTCGAGAACCTCCCCGTCGGCGTCTATCGGACGACCCCGGACGGGACGTTCATCGAGGCCAACCCCGCTCTGGCCCGAATGCTGGGGGTCAAAATGCCCGCCGGGCTCCTCAGCTTCAACGTCGAGGACTTCTACGTCAAGAAGACGGACCGGTCGATGCACCTCGAAAAGCTGCACAAAAAACCCCGCTATTTCACGGAATTCGAGCTTCGGGGCGCCGAAGGCCGCAGGTTCTGGGTCCGGGACTACTGCCAGGCCATCAAGGGTCCGAACGGGAGGACTCAGTTCTTCGACGGAATCCTCCTGGACATCACCGAGAGGAAACGGGCGGAAAAAAGACTGAAGCAGGCTCTCCAGAAGCTCCGGGCGGGCAATGAAAAGCTCGAAAGCCTCTCCCTCACCGACGACTTGACTGGGCTCAACAACCGCCGCGGCTTCTTCACCCTGGGGCAGCAGCAGATGAAGATCGCCAAGCGCCTCCGGAAAGACGTCTTCCTCCTCTACCTCGATGTCGACGACTTGAAGCAAATCAACGATACCTTTGGGCACCCGGCCGGGGACCACGTCCTCGAGGCCGTAGCTGCGATCCTCAGGGAGATCCTCCGGGACAGCGACATCATCGCCCGGATCGGAGGCGACGAGTTCGCCATTCTCGCCATGAGGTCGAAGCGGGGCGGCGAGAAGATCCTCCTCGGCCGGATCGACGAAAAGATCCGGACCCACAACCTGGCCAACCCCAAGCGTCTCCACGTGTCATTGAGCATGGGAATCGTCTTTTATGACCTGAGAAAGTTTTCCTCGCTGGAGGACTTCCTGGCCCACGCCGACTATCTCATGTATCAGCAGAAGCGGAGCAAGGCGGCGTCCCACCCGTGACGTCCCGGCGGCCCGGGCGGAGAAATCCTGTCAGTGTTGAAAGATTTTTGCTTGATGGATAAGAAGGCTGGCTGGTGAGGCGCCAAGGTTTCAAAGGAAAAGGAAGCGGGGCTAAGGAGGATCCCTCTCCAGCCAGCGATTCCATTATAGTGAACGGGTTTACTGAAAGTCAACGGAAAAATTTGGAATATTTCACTTTTTCGCCCAGCCGGCCGGGCGCGTTTGACGTCCCATTTTCTCTATGGTACAAGAGATCCAGAGTCGAAAAACGGGATACCCGTCGGTGACAGCCATTGTGGGGCTTTGGCGACTAATATAAAGGTCGGTCTTTCGAGCGACGCCCATGTCGTGAGGAATGAATATGCCCAGGAAGATCAAGAAAACGGACAGTGAGTGGAAAAAGATCCTGACCCCTGAACGCTATCAGGTCATGCGGCAGGGCCGGACCGAACAGCCGTTCCAGGGCGAGTACGACGATTTCTGGGAAGCCGGATTGTATATCTGCGCGGGCTGCGGCACCCCCCTTTTCCGGTCGGAGGCGAAGTACGACCACGGGACGGGCTGGCCGAGCTTCACGATCCCGGTCGACGATAAGAACCTCGTATACAAGGACGACTTTTCCCTGATCATGAAGCGGGTCGAGGTCCGCTGCGCCCCCTGCGGCGCCCACTTGGGCCATGTCTTCGACGACGGCCCGGAACCGACCTTCCTCCACTACTGCATCAACTCGGCGTCCCTGGATTTCGTCCCCGACGAGCCGGTGGCGAAAGGCCGCGGGGAGAAAGCGACGGCGGGCCCGTCGGGCACGGCAGACGAGGAGCAGTCAGCAGAGGCGGGAAAGGAAGGGCCAAAGGCCGAGACCGCGACCTTCGCCGCCGGCTGTTTTTGGGGTGTCGAATACAAGCTCGGGCAGATCCCGGGCGTCCTTTCGACGGTCGTCGGCTACACGGGCGGGAAAGCGGCCAATCCCACGTACGAGGACGTTTGCACCGATCAAACGGGACACGCGGAGGCCGTCCGGCTGACGTTCGACCCCGTCAAGATCAGCTACGAAGATCTCGTCCGGCAATTCTTCAGCCTCCACGACCCCACTCAGGTCAATCGTCAGGGTCCGGACCGCGGCACCCAGTACCGCTCGGCGATCTTCTTCGACGGCGAAAAACAAAAAAAGACCGCCGCAAAGGTCATGGCGGAACTCGGGGCGTCGGGACGTTTCAAGGAGTCCCTGGCGACGGAGCTTGTTCCGGCAGGGGCCTTTTACCCGGCCGAGGACGATCACCAAAAGTACTTCGAAAAGCACGGTATGGTCTGCCATTGATCCCCGAACGGCCTGGCCTTCCCCTCCCGATCACCCCTGACCTCGCCTGAAGGAAAAGTCCCGCCGGACGGTATTCCGCAGCCGGCCGGCTCCAGGAAGACGCTGTCCCCTTTTTAAGACACTCCGGTCTCTCCTCCCTTGCCGCGAAAAAAGAACCCAGGGGAGGAAGATTGGCACGAATCTTGGTTAAATAAAGGGCAATGCCGATGGACCGACGGGACCCGGAGAGGAAGGAAAAATGACAAAAAGCCTCTTGACAAGGAGGGGAAAAAGGTGTAGTTTCGGCGTTTCATATCCGAAAGATTCGCCCTGTGGGGTGTAACGGTTTACGCCTCAACCTCGTTTAAGAAAAAGGTTGAGGACAAAAAAATTGAAAAAAAAGCTTTACTTTTGCAACGAAAATCTTACTTATATAGTATTCCTATATAAATAGTAAAGAAAGGGAGCTGAAATGGCCACGCAATATAAGTTCAAAAAAGAGGAAATCTTGAGCCTGATCCCCAGGGTCAGCTCGGATACCTTATTCCCCGAGGAAGAAGAAGCCTTTCCGTCCGCCGAGTCGGCCTCCCCGCCCGCCCGGTTCGACGCGCCGAAGAACGACGCCCCGTCCAACGGGAAGGGCCTGGCCTCCCCCGAGGACATGGAGCAGACCGCCGACCTGGTGAAGATCTATCTCCGGGAGATGGGGAGCATCCTGCTCTTGTCCAGGGACCAGGAGATCTCACTGGCCCGGAGGATGGAAAAAGGCGACAGGGCGATCTTCAAGGCCCTGGCCAAAACCCCCTTGACCCTCGATGAGATCCTGGCTATCGAAACAATGATCAAGAAGAACCCGGAGTGTTTGTTAAGATTCTTTACAATAGCTGAAGAGGATTTTTCGGAGGAGAACCTCGAGGCCAGGAAGGACGATATCCTGGACAGGATCCGCCGGATCAAGGCCTTGAACGCCCGGCTGGCCAAGGTCCGGCCTCTGGTCCGGAACAGGACCGCCAGGGGACGCCTGCTCGTCCGGATGATCCAGCTCGCCCGCGGCCTGGACATCAAGCCGGAGCAAAAGGACCGGATCATCGACCGGGTCCAGGCGCGCCTGAAGGAGCGCTTGGGCAAGTGCCCGAAGCTGGCCCGGAGAGAGGTCCGGGCCACTCTCCAGGCCGTCGCCGCGGGAAAGAGGGCCAAGGACCGGGCCAAAAACGAGCTCGTCTCGGCCAACCTCCGGCTCGTCGTCTCCATCGCCAAGAAATACCAGGGCCGCGGCCTCCAGCTCCTGGACCTCATCCAGGAAGGCAATATCGGACTGATGCGGGCGGCCGAGAAGTTCGATTACCGGCGGGGCCACAAGTTCTCGACCTACGCGACGTGGTGGATCCGGCAGTCCATCACCCGGGCTATCGCCGACCAGGGCCGGACCATCCGCATCCCCGTCCATTTAACGGAAACCATCCACAGGCTCAAGAAGATCTCCCAGACCGTCGTCCAGGAGCGGGGCAAGGCGCCCTCCCCTGAGGACCTGGCCCAGAAGATGAACCTCCCCGTGAACAAGGTCCTCGAGATGATGTACAGCTCTCAGGACCCCGTTTCGATCGAAACGCCGCTCGGCGAGAACGGCGAAGGCGCCCTCGGCGACCTGCTCGAGGATAAGTCCTTCCCCTCCCCTCCCGACACGGTGATCCATATCAACCTCCGCGAGCAGATCGAGGCCGCGCTCCGGACGCTGCCCGAAAGGGAGACCATGGTCCTCCGGATGAGGTACGGCCTCGGCGACGGGCGCGAATACACCCTCGAAGAAGTCGGCCAGCACTTCAATCTGACCCGGGAGCGGATCCGCCAGATCGAGCTCAAGGCTCTCAAGGCCATCCAGTTGTCCGTGCCCGGGCAGAAGCTCAAGTCCTTCTGAGGATTATCGCTGAGCCAAGACCCCGACGGCCCTCAAGCATCCCGAAAAACCCGCAGGATCGTTTTTATTATCGGAATCCATAAATATGTATCTTAATGATACCGAATGAGTTACTTGAAATGGCCCTCCGGGGATTTCTGTGGCCGCCGGCAGAGCTCAAATCTTATTATTTTTTTTATATCAATAACATACAACCGTTTGACGGGACCCATGAGACTTTCCGGGCCGGCGTTCGTCCTTGAAAATCGACCCCTTTTTTGGTAGTCTATTGTGCATTCTGGTCCGGGCCAAGACATGAGCTTCGAAAAGATCGGCTTCATCGCTCCCTCCACCTGTCTGCCGCGGCAGGCGAAGGCCCGGCTCAAGAAAACGGCCGGCCTGCTGAAAAGGGCTTTCGGCGTCAAGGACATCTACTTCAGCCCCCACTTGTTCTTGAGCGATGAAGAGATCGATCACGTCACCGCGCCCGCCGACGAGCGGGCCGAGGTCTTCAAGAAAGCCATCCGGGAGCTCGACCTGATCATCTCAGTCGCGGGCGGCACCGGGGCCGAAGATATCCTGCGCCGGATCGACAAGAAGGACTACCGCATCATCCGCGAACGCCGCCCCCTCTTCATCGGCTTTTCGGACTTCACCTTCCTTCTCAACGAGATCTATTACGTGTCCCGACTCCCCGCCATATATTTTCCCTCGCTCAAACTGGGCAAGGGCAATTTCAAGAAGATCTTCGCCCTCATATCGGGAGAGGAGATCCAGTACCGGGGCCGGACCTGGCTGACCGCGCCGCCGCCCCGGAAACTCTCCGGCATCCCGATCGGCGGCAACCTCTCGACCTTCGTCAACTTCCTCAACCGCAAGAAACCGCCTCGCTTCAGCTGGCGCCGGCACGTCCTCTTCGTCGAGGACATCCAGGTGGACGTCGAGGACCTCCACCGGCTGCTGGCCGCGCTGCGGCGTCACAACGTTTTTAAGGGGATCAAGGGCCTTGTTGTCGGCTCTCTGGACCCGTCGAACAAGAACTCCCACGCCCGGAAACAGCAAAGGGAGGCCCTGAGGTTCGTCCGGACCTATCTCGACGACGTGATCCGGGAACGGCGGAAGAGAGGGTTCCCCTTGCCGATCCTGGCCGTCTCCAACTTCGGCCACAACATCCAACGCAACCTCATGGCCGTCCCCATCGGCGGGAAAGTCACGATCTCCAAGGGCGGAAAGATCACCTTCCGGATCAGGCGACGGCCGGCCAAGAACAGCCAGGCTTCATGACCCGGGGCCGGCCACGGGCCGGCGGAGTGTCACTTCACCAGCCGGCCGCTGTCGGCCACCGTCCACTGGCCGCTGATCTGGACGTACAGCATGGTCCTCTGGATATCCCGCTCCTTCTCGTCCTTGTACTTGAGGTCGATGAGCATCCAGTCCTGGAGTCCCCGGTAAGCCATTTCCAGGACCGCCTCGTTGGCCCCGGCGAATTTGGTCCCGCGGAACTTCTTGAGCACGTCCGCGTTCCGGCCGTAATTCTTGAGATAAACCGGGAGGAGCCCTTTCTGGACGGCGTCGGCCTTGACGAATTCCTCGACGGAGTTCCGGGGTTGGTAGCTCTCGTCCACGGTCATCCACGCGTATGCCTCCTGAGGGCTCGACCCGCGCCCGCCGGAGAGGGCCCTGATGCCGAAATAAACGGCGACGGCCGCGGCGTCGATCACGAGGAAGATCACGACGATCTTGAGCGCCTTATTCATGAGGGCCTCCTGTTTTCGAGGGTGGGACCGGCTTCTCCCCTGCTGTCCGGGACGCCGCCGCGACCTCGGCGGCGAGCAACCGATACCGGTCCGACGGCACGGCCCGGGCCCGGGGCTTCCGGAAGAGGGTCCGGCCCCGACGCTCCTCCTGCCCCGACACGCTGCCGAAGACCTCGGCTTCCCGGTCTTCGGGGTTCCGCTTGAAGAATTCCTCGAACCTCGTGTCTGGAAAATGGCCCTGGCCTCGGAGCGACCGGAGCATGGCCCGGGTGCTCACGCCGAAATAGCGCTTGAGGAAAAGGACGTCCTCGTAGAGCAGGCTCCTCGCCCGGAAGTCCTTGTCGATGAGCTCCCGGAGCTTGGACGGGGAGATCAGGAACGCGGAGGCAAAGGACTGGGCGAACTGTTCGCGGGGCGCGTACAGGGATACGTATTCGTCGACGACGACATCGGCGTTGTCGACGATGGGGCTCTCGGAGCGGTCCTTGAGGTAGTGGCCGTATTCGTGGGCGGCGATCAGGGCCTGGAGCCCCGGCGGCTCGGCGGCGTTGATGGCCGCGAAGGCCGCCCGGCGCTCCGCGTCGAAGACGAAGACGCCCGAGATCCGTGACTCCTCGGGAAAAGGATGGCGGACGATCCGGAGGCCGTTCGCCTCGCAGAGGTTGAAGATGTCGCGGACCGGCTCGTTGCCGAGGCCAAGGCGCCGGCGCTCCTCTTCGGCCAGCCGCTCGGGCGAGATGCGGGAGTATCGGGGGGCCAGGTCGAGGCGGCGTCCGGTGGCATCCTCGAGCTCGAGGTACTTGTCGCAGTAGGCCCGGAACCTCGAAATCTCCTTGCGGGCCCGTTCGTCGACGGCGCCGTCCGCCAGGAGAGACTCGAAGACGGGCTTTTTCTCCCCAAAGAAAAAGGCGATGTCCTTGTTCAGGAAGCCGGCGACCTTCAGGAGGGTCTCGAAGCTCGGCGTCCTTTTTCCAGATTCGAGGAGCGAGATGTATTCCGAAGAAAGCCCGACGGCCTTGGCAAACGCCCCCTGGCTCAGGTTGACCTCTTCGCGGGCTCGCTTCAGCCGGGTCCCGAGGATCTTGTCCATGGCTTCGCACCCCCTGGGCGGCGCTAGGATAACATGAAGTTAGGGGGACCTGTCAACCGCCTCGGAATCCGTTCTTTTTGACATCTCCTTCGTTCTCTGCTAAGAATATTGGACGGCGGGCGGAGGCCCGCCACATCACCGCTGAAGGTTGCATCATGGCCGAAAACAACGTCTCCGACCTCTTCAAGGGCGCCACCAAGGGATTCTGCAGCATGGTCCTCAACCAGGTCCAGGACGGCATCACCTGCCTGAGCAACAGCCGCAAGGTCCTCTTTTGGAACAAGGCCGCCGAGCAGATGACGGGGTTCGAAAGCTCCGAGATCCTGGACAAGCCGTGTTTCGAGGACCTCTCCCTGTTCGTCGACAGGGAGGGCGTGAACATCTGCCGGGACAAGTGCCCGGTCGAGCTCACGCTCAAGGACGGCACCATCCGCAGCCTCGACGTCTACCTCCGCCACAAGGACGGGTTCCGCGTCCCGGCCACGCTCCGGATCATCCCGGTCTTCAAGGAGGATGGGGCGATCATCGGGGCCGTCGAAACCTTCGCGGACACGGCCCCCAAGGTCAGGGTCCCCCTCGCCGTCGCGGAGCTCGAAAAGATGGGCCTCCTCGACACCGAAACGGGGATCTCGAACAAGCAGTTCCTCGACATGACCCTCAAGACTCGCCTGGAGGAATTCCAGAAATACGGCCTGCCCTTCGCCCTGATCTACGTCGATATCGACAACTTCAACAAAACGCTCGAGAAATACGGCCGCTTCAACGCCAGCAAGATCCTGAGGACGGTCGCCCGGACGCTCCTCAAGAACGTCCGCTACTTCGACATCGTGGGCCGCTGGAACAACGAGGAGTTCTTCGTCGTCCTCCTCAACATCGACGAGAGCCGGCTCGACATCGTGGCCAACAAGCTCCGCCTGCTCGTCGCCGAGTCCTACATCACGACCGAGACGGGCATGCTGAACGCGACCGTGTCCCTCGGGGCCAGCATCGTCCAGCGGTACGACTCGGTCGAGGCCCTCGTCAAGCGGACCGAGCAGCTCATGCTGCACAGCAAGTGGCTGGGGAAGAACCGGATCAGCCTCAGCTTCACCCAGAAGGACGTCGGCTGAGGGATAAGGGCCCCCTTTCCCGGGGGGTGCGGAAAAGGGGGCGAAGAATGGAGGGATTAAAAAGAGGTTGGTTTCTTGGCCTTGACGTCGTTGAGCTCAGCGCCGAAAAGGACGTGATTGTTGGCTCCGGCCAGGGTGAGCCGGACCTCGGTGTCGCGGAAGACCCACTCTGAAGAGAATTCCACCTGGCCCTGGCTGAGGGCGATCCCCCAGCAGTCGTTCTGGTTCTCGTAAAAGTGGTCCTGCCAGACCGTCCGGTCGGCGCGCGGCGTGCCCACCGTGGCCGTCAGGTGCTGGCGGAGTTTGTTGTAATCCTCGATGTAGCGGTTCTTGTCCGCATAGTTCTCCATGAGACGGAAGCGGGTCGAAACGAGGCTGCCCTCGTCGAAGACATATTCGACCTGACATTTTTTCTTCATGATCTCCCGCCGGTAGACGAGGACCTCGACGCCCTCGGAAGCGTCCTGGACCTGGGGCCGGCCCTCGGCCCGGATGATCTCCTCCCTCGTCGTTCCCCACTCCACGTTCGGTCTGTACGAGGATTCCAGGTCGATCTCCGTCGGGTTGACGATCTCGTCCCCCGACGTGATCTGGATCACCTTGAGCGCCGGGAAGAGCTTCCGGACGCAGGACTCGTGGACGTAGCCCGCCCGGGTGTTGCCCGACTGGAGGGAGGTGAAATAGACATAGAACCAGCTGACCTTCATCTTGACGGCGCTGGCCAGGGAGAGGATGGCGCCCCGGCCGAGCGTTGCGACGGCCGGGCTCCGCTCGGAGGGATCCAGCCGGACCACGGTCTGGTCCTGGACGACCTGGAGCTTCTTGCCGTTGGCCGAGGCCGGCAGAGCGAGGAAGGCGGGGACGAGCAGGGCGATGGCCAGAAGCACCGTCCGACGCCGTCTCCCGTTTTTCATGCTCTCTTGTCTCCGGATGCGCTCGGGCTTTCCGTGGTTCCCCTCGGTCCCTTCTTTATGTTCAGCAAGGACACTATGGGCGTGGGGAGGAGAAGGGGCAATCCTCTGCAAAGGTGATTTCGCGGGGGAATTCCCTCACCCCCCGCGGGGGTAAAAAACGGGGATTATCATCGGGGAGAATAAAGAGGGACATCCCCCCCTCTCCTGGGGGCTAGCCCTCCGGGAGTCCGCCCGGGGCTTGTTTCAGCTGGAATCTGACGGTGACGGTGAAGATGACGGGCCGGGGCCGGCCGTTGATGATCATCGGCTCGTACACCCACTGGCGGACAGCGTCGATCGCCGCCTGGTCCAGGAGCGGGATCGA